>BNJU01005379.1_pt1 | contig 309510 bp, 387 predicted proteins | sample 8539281 | NCBI WGS metagenome assembly BNJU01 (sample SAMD00202456, study PRJDB9452) | human saliva metagenome | isolation source: human saliva | place: Japan | reverse complement strand
AAGACCCCAGTGTGAAAGGAGAACATTATGGCTAACCGATTCCGAAATGAACGTATAGAAATCAAAGTGACCAAAGAAGAAAAAGACATCTTCTATCAAAAAGATGAGATTGTCCAAGTTCAAGTCCATGAGCCACTTTCTTAGAAAAATGTGTACTGGAAAAAGAGATCTACATTGTCGATCTTGAACCTTTTCGTAGCCTTCAGTATCTACTTGCCAATGCAACAAACAACATCAATCAAATCGCAAAACAGGCAAACACAACCGGCATCATCTATAAAAACGATATTCAATCTATCAGAGATACTGTGGATGATTTATCCAGAGAAATATGGCAAATTCATAACCTATTATTAAAAAGAACAGAAGAAACTGAGGTGAGTAAATTGGCAATCACGAAGATTCACCCAATAAAAATCTACTCTTGATATAGCTATTCTATATATCACTAACGCTGATAAAAACAGAAGAACAAGTCCTAGTCAGTTCTTTCAAAATGTAATCCGGTAACAGCTCATACACAGTTTCTAAAAACAAGAGAAGATTGCAACACGCATGGCACTGTTCTTGCCAGGCATTTGATACAATCTTTTGCTCCGGGGGAAGTGACACCAGAAGCTGCACATCAGATCGGGATTACCTTGTGTGAAAAAATATTAAAAGGACAATATGAGTATGTGCTAACTACTCATGTGGATCGAGGACATATTCACAACCACATCATCTTTAACAACGTCAACCATATTACAGGAAAATGTTATCAGTCCAACAAACGTTCCTACCATCAAATCCGATACCAAAGCGATAAGCTATGCAAGGAAAATAACCTCTCTGTAATTGACGAATATTATGATGCATATCGCAAAAAATATAAGGTTAAGGGAAAAAGCTGGTACGAAAACGAACAGGCAAAGAAAGGAAAATCTTGGAAATCCCGACTTCAATTTGATATAGACCGTCTCATTCAAAGGGCAAAAGATTGGGATGAATTTCTCAAGCTCATGCAGGAAAACGGGTATGAAATTAAATACTGCAAGCATATTGCCTTCCGCTATAAAGATAAGCCTCGTTTCACTCGTGCTAAAACAATAGGAGAAGATTATACAGAAGATCGGATAAAAGAACGTATTAATGATTCATCCGCTTTGTCTAAGTCACCTGTGAAAAAGCGTGTTGGAAATATGATTGATATGAACTCTGCAAAGGTTAAAGCAAGTAAAGGATATGAGCATTGGGCAACGAAACACAATCTCAAAACAATGGCTGAAACCGTCGTTTCCATGCGTAATGAGGGTATCCAATCCATTGCACAATTAGACCAGCTCATTCAAAAAAGTGCAGATCACAGACAGTCCCTTATGGTACAAATTAAAGAAGTCGAAGTCGCAATGGAACAATTATCTACCACTATGGAGGATGCCAACACCGTCAAAAAATACCGAGAACACTATAAATATCACAAGGAAAATCCTAACGATAAAGAGTTTGAAAAAGAATATTCTCGTGAGCTGACACTGTATAAAAAAGCGGCAACTGAAATACTTAAAACATATTCTAAATTGCCAGATACAAAGGAAATATTGAAGCAGCTAGACGGCCTACAAGAAATGAAGTCTGCATTAATGCAGGAATACCAAGATACAAAGACAGATATGGAATCCTTGTACCAGCTTCGGAAAAACCATGAGCAATATATGGCAAAAGAAAGAGAGCGATAAACTCTCTTTCTTCGTATTAAAATCTTTGATTCTAGTTTTCTCGTGTGATTTACTTATACTCGGCTTCTCAAAGGTATTATGATTTTATAACTCTGCAAACTTGGAATTGCTTGCGTTTTCCCTTAAACTGGGAGTTGTTTATTTCTTCTTTTTCGGTTTTTGGGCTGGCAGTTCATCATACATTGCATGAAACAAGCCTTTCAAAAATTCCTTATTATCAATATTATCTACCAACCATTTGACAAAGGAAGTTTCATCACTACAATCGCTCCTTGTCCATTCTCACTGTTCTTCAGTAAAATCTCGCCATGATGAAATTCCATAATCTTTTTCGCAGAATATAAACCAATTCCATGATTCTTCTGCGATTTTCTACTCTTATCACCTTGATAGAAAAGTTCTGTTGCATGTGTTAAATCTTCTTCCGTGAATCCAATCCCATTATCTTTTATTTCTATATAAAAGTAATAATTGTCTGTTTCCAATTTTAGTTCCAGCAATGGCCTTTTTTTAGAATGTTCTATCGCATTGCGAATGACATTTAAAACTGCCCTTTCAAGAAGTTTCAAATCTACATTCATGATTCTGTGTTCCACTTGAATACTTTCTTTTTAATCGTAAGAGAATTCGTGTCTGCAATCTCACGAGCAGTTTCTTGAATACTCGCTGTAACATCTTCTACAGAAATCTCTTGTAGCAAACCATATTCCCATCGATCAGACTGTCCTACTAAAGTCAGTGTCTGTGCATACTCAGAAATCCGGCTGGCATTTTTTTCAAAATAAAAATCCACATACATTTTCTGTTCACTTGTCAAAGGCGTATTCTTCAGCAATTCTGCATTGCCTTGCACAATAGAAATAGGCGTTTTTAAATCGTGTGTTAAAAGCAGATATTTGATTACTTCGATTTTCTTCCTGCACCCAGTTTTCCTTTAAAGAATTACCTAGTGCAACTTTCATTTCGTCCATACTACATAGGACATGATTAAATTCCTTGATATTTGAACTGCCAATTTCAAAATCAAGATTTTGTTTGGCAATTTCTTCTGATGCATTCAACATTGGAACAAGCTGCTTCGATAACCTCTTAGTCCAAACAAAAGTAATGAAAACAATACTGGTAAAACTAAATACGATCAGCAAGATACCGAAAACCGTATTGAGTTTCGGAAAAGTATCGCTCCATCCACGAATTGACATATTGAGGTTCAAGGGAGTATTGAACTATCAAATAACCATCTATCCTTTTTATTTCCATAAATGCGGATGAGGCAGTAGAATATACTTCCTGATTATGAAACTGTAATGCTTTTTCTTTTAAGGCTTGATTCATATCCGAATCCATCACCTGTCCATCCTCAGAAAGAAGTAAAAATTTTGTATTATCCGGTAGTACAGAGGAGTCAAAAGGATCGGATTGCGATAGAACTGTCTTGCTCTCCAATATCTGCTTTTTCCATGTGATCTGCTGGAAGCACAAAACTGGAGACAGAAAACAGGAAAAAGGAAAGTACAGCCAATCCTAAAGCCAGCAAAAGCCCACCACCTACACTTACTAGATATTGAATGAAAACAAATTTCAATGATTTGCCCTTATGATTTATTCCCATTTATATCCAATCCCCCATACAGTCGCAATCGGAGACTCACCAAACTGTTGGAACTTTGCTCTGATATTCTTAATATGCTCCGAAACAGCGGAAGGAGATCCAATCCCATCGAATCCGAAAACCATCTCGTAAATTTGTTCTCTGGAAAAAACTTGTCCTTTTCGCTTAGCTAAAAAGCTCAGAAATCTGATATTCCGACTTTGTAAACGACATTTTTATATCCTTTACGTAGATTTCGTTTGCAGATAGGTCAAAACGAATATTCCCCAGATGTAAGCTGGAGTGCCTTTCTCTTTTTTCCCTGCGAAGATGAGCTTGAACTCTTGCGAGTAATTCGTTCATTCCAAATGGTTTCGTAATATAATCATCTCCACCACTTACTAACCCTTCAACAATATCAGACTCTAATGACTTTGCTGTTAAAAACAAAAATCGGACAATCTACCATGCTGCGAATTTGCTTGCACAATGAAAATTCCATCTAAATCAGGCATCATAATGTCTAATAAGATCAAATCATAGCTAACCAGCTTACGCTGGTCAATCTGAGCAGGGCTTAGACAGCAGTCAACGAGATATGACTGCGTCCGCAATACATTTTTAACGAGTTCAAGCATATCCGGATCATCATCTACCACTAGAATTCTTGTCATATCCCATCCTCCTTCCTACTAAAATTTATTCATTGATTGTTCTACCATTCCACCATTTAAACCAAGCCAGTGATCCAATCATCAATACAAGCAGCATTGGAATTGCAACATAAGACCATTTTATCAACTCCGTGTACATCAAGCTTTGATCGGTCATTTTGTTTGAGACAAAAGAAAGGTGGAAGTCAATCTTGTTGGCCAAGTACAAAGGTAAGAAATACCAGATTTTATCGCCTAGTCCTGTCATGCAAAGAAATGCAAGTAACATCTCAATAAATCCAAGACCAATAGAAGCACTCCCACTTATTGCAAGGGACACCCATAAGTGAATGAGATATACCGAAATGATCCCTATAAAGAGGAAAAATTTCTGCAACTCCATCGGCCAAGGTTTGGTTTCCAAAATAACAGTGTAAATATTCCAATCGACATTGTGATTGCTACAAAACCTCCAAGCAGCAGCACACTGAGTTTACCTAAATACGATTGACTTCTTCTTTTTGTTCCTGCAAGCAAAACCTGAAATCGACCAGCTTCAAATTCCATATCAATCATTTGTGCTGTAAGCAATCCAATAATTGTTGGCAAAAGTCCACCTAAAATTGAAGCATAGCTTTGATAAATCTCTGCAATCGAAAAATTTTTTAGGGTAGTTACCTTAGCAGCTCCCCAAAATAGAAGTGCATAAATAATTGGCAGTAGAATATGAATCCAAGGAACCCATGTATGTTTTTAACTTATATAGTTCTGATTTTTATCACATTCATTTACTTCACCTCAATCCTTGAAAAACCACTTGGCAGTAATCATTGTAATTAGCCCGAACAAGACAACTGAAGAGATAACAGGAATAAGAATGGAAGTATTTTTCAATAAGTGGATGATTGGCGGTTACCGGAAGTCCATTTGGTAACACCTTAAGAATCGGAATCATCAATCGAATTCTCATGTATATGGACACAGCATCCATAAAGAAGAATCTGCAAAAACGACTCTAAACCTAATCCGATGATGACATTACTTGCTACACCAACAATAAACCCCAGTTTTTCACCAGAAAAAAGCAAAAATGGAATTTGCCATAGATAAGTAATCACAAGCAGCACTTGCACTGAGACAAAAGTGAGGAATACATAACTTGATGTAAGTTGTTTTCCTACTGCAAATTGAAGAATATAAACTGCACATAGATGAACCAAAGCAGCAACCACAATGTACAAAAAGCGCTGTTAAAACCTTCGCAATCCACACCTTCGTTAAACTTACGGGAAGCGAATAGATTGCTCGATACTTTAACTTTTTATCTTCTTTTCATGCATTAAACCTGGAATCAAGGCGAAGGTTACAGGCATGATCATCGCATACCACCAATTAAATGCATTGATTGTAAAATATGATTGCATTAAAACAAAAAGAAAGCAATACCGTAACTAGAGGAAGAATAAGCATTGGTTTCTTTAAAATACTATGCTTATGTTTTTGAGATTTTCAGCAAGCATATATTTATAAAGCATGTTCGTTTTCCCTCCTTCCCTTCTTTTTACAACATTCATGAATAATTCTTCAAGGTTTTTCCTGATGGTTGATTGCATTTTTGATATTCCAAACGCCCATTGTTTATAATCCCAATGTGGTCTGCAATTTGCTCAACTTCCGCCAGAATATGACTAGATAGGATAACGGTAATTCCTTGTTCAGGAAAAACTTTTTATTAAATCCGTAATTCTTGAATCCCCAATGGATCTAGCCCATTTGTTGGTTCATCCAAAATAAGCAAGCGTGGATGATTTAATAATGCAATTGCTATACCTAATCTCTGCTTCATTCCGATAGAGAACTGCCCACTTTTCTTTTTCCAGTATTCTTTAAATCAACGATTTCAAGCACTTCTTTTGATTCTGGAAATCCAGCGGTCAAGAAGTAATGTTCTTACCTTTAAATTTTCCCACGCTGTCAGATTGTCATCAAAGAGGGCATTTCAATTAACGCACCTATCTTTTTCTAAATCTGCTCTGCTCCATGGCTTATCCTCAAATAAAATTTCACCAGAAGTCTTATGAAGCATTCCCGTAATCATTTTTAAAGTCGTAGATTTACCGGCACCATTGGGTCCCAATAATCCATATACTGAGTTTTTCAATCTGTAGGGAAAGATTATCAACTGCTTTTGTCTGCCAAATGTCAGCTCCTTTGTTTCTAAAATATATCTATTCATTATGAAATCCTCCTTTTTAAAGAAAATATAAAACTTAATTTTAAGGTTTCATAAGGATGGAAAAGTGATTTTGCAGAATTTGTTTAAAAGATTACATCTCCTTCAGTTACGACTTAAATTTTATGTTCTTGAGATACTCAAAAGAGATGCAGCTCCATATTTTTCCTAGTGCTTAACTCATAAAAATGGACGGCTCACACCGTCCACATTACGTAACTTTTCTTGGTTCTGCCATTCTATATATTTATTTAAACGGTAATTCATATACGGAATTACCCTGCTCTGAACCTCCAAAAGTAACAACCACAGAATTCATCTTCCACTCAACTCTATACCATCCATATCCGCCATCATCAGCAACATCTACATAAAAGTCCGAAGGCCCAAATACTTTATAATGAGCATTACCAAAAAGGCCAATCTGGTTCTCCAATTTCATATATATGATGCTTTTGACTGCCATCTTCTGATGATTCACGGTAAACTTCCCTTAGCTTTTCTATTATTTTTGAAAAATGAATATTTCCATACCAAAAACTACTAGCAATACAAGTGTTTCTATGATTAGCAAAACCACTAAAATGTTCTTTTCTCATTTTGATGTTTCCCTTTCTATGAAGCTAATTTAAGGGAAGGATTATATCTGCGTTCTCTAAATAAACGATTGTTTCCCGTCTCCCCTCCCACAATCTCCTGCCAGCTCATCTACACCTTCCTTCTTATATTTTCTGATCATTACCTCTTGATATAGAAAAAGCAACAAACAGGAACGTCATTATAACCATATTTACTCTAAATATCTAAAAACTCATAAGGCTTTTGCCGAAAAGAAGATTCACAGCACTCGGCAAGATACGTATCCTTCTCCTTTAGGCTCTCTATGTCCGGATATACGTTTAACACTCTATCACCAAGATTCCAAAAATCATGTGACCAAGACTGCGGGTTTTTCCCATACGTGTGGATTCCCTTTCGCCCAATTAGGAAGCTCCTTGCAGAACCTGGTTTTGCCACAAAGCTGTCCTTTGCAGTTTTATAAATCAGTATAATCCTTATTCCACCGTCTACCGGACGTTCTACACGAGTAATCTCCATACCATAGAACATTACCTTTCTTCTCACCCCTTTTTCATAGAGGTTTAACTCAATCTTGTCATATCCTTCGCTTTTGTTGCGTTGAACACTTAGAAAGTCCTGAAGTGCTTGTATCACAGCAGCAAAACACTTCCGGCGTACTTGGCAGCATCATCAAAATAGGTGTAGAATCTGCTTCTGCAACATAAATATTTTTGTAGCCATAACCATACCTCCTTATTTTTGTAACTTGTATCTGAAGTTTAGTATCTATATGATTATGAACATAATTATAACCATATAGAGTATTTTTGTCAAGATAGACTGTCTTTCCCATCATTATGATGTTGAAGGCTGTGATTCTTCACTGATACTGAGAGCCTAATCTCAAAATGCGCTATATAAAAGTTCTTCATTTTTGCACAAAAAATAGAGGATGATTCTGCAACCATCCCCCATTACTGTAATCTTGTTTTGATTGGTTTGTTTTTATAGTTCCATTTCACCTTTTATCGGTTTTTGTTCCTGTTTTTCAGTAGATTCTTCTTTGAGTTTTCTTGATTGCACCAAGGATAGAATCCTTTGGTTTATTTTTCTTTCTCTGAGACTTTCTCAACTGTTTTTCTTAAGTCTTTCTTCTATTGATGAAAGCTTTGCTTCCATCTTTTGAATATCTTCTCTTATCTGACCAGACTGCTCAAAGGAATCTGCATAATGTAAATCAGTTGTCTATCCTCAATCTGTTCTTGTAAGGATTGAATTTCTTTTTCTAGTACCTCTTTTTCCCTTCTCACTATTTTTGCATTTGTTCTCTGGCTTTCAACATCTTTGTCGATAGTATCCTGATATTAGTGTGTTCCTTGCCATTATCATCAATACTGCTGCGAAGTTGGCCGGAAATTTTCACAAAATCTCCTCTTTGAAAATCCTTTGCAAGCTTCCCTTTTTCTCCATAGGCAGAACAATTATGATATTTCTTTTCGCCATTTTCGTCTTTTGTCAGCAGCGAGAAATTCACAACAGAGAACTTTCCACCATTCTTATTTTCTCGTTCGATTGCTTTCTACCTTACCGACTACATTACCTACTAAAAGTGACTATATCGTCTTTTATCCGGCTGATACGGGATGTCCTTGATCTGTCCCTGTTCACGCAGCTCATCAATCATATAGTCAAATTCTTCATGTAAAAAGATTCACTGTATCGTTTTTCCATAAATTGACTGTAAAAGCGTGTCCAATGCTTCCTTGTCATTGATTTCCTTCTCATATGAAATGATTGCCTTAATAAAGTCCTGATAATTATCTTTTTGCCATGTTTTCAATGCTATTTCTGATCTCATCGTAATTCATTTGTATTCTCCTTTTCTTCGTTTTTAATGCAATAGAGCAGGACGCTTAACGCTCCTGCTCCTTGTCTTTGGTTTCCTTATTATCTGTATCTTTTTCTTTGGATTGATATTCTCGTATCTGGGCTAAAATAGAGGGCTTTTCTGATTGATCATCTTTATGCAAGCCATCCACATCATAAGTTGATTCAAAAGCATCGCTGTCTTTAAAATCATTATCATTGCGATCCTTCATACCATCATTATCCAAGTCTTTGGCAAGGGGATCATAGTAATTTCCATCATCGTCTATTTCCAGTCCAATAGCTACCTTCAAATCATCTTCATCCACATACACGAAATCATCAAAACTTCCTAACTCTATTTCTTCTTTCATGCGAGTAAGTGCTGCATTTTCATCCTCATCATCAAGGTCAAAACTTTCTTTTCGGATAATTGTTCCATCAATCATCTGACGCCAAGTTTTTTCTTCTAAGTTCAGCTCATACTGAATGGAATGTCTTTCATCCGGTGTTGTCGTATAGGCAATGCCAACATGTTTATAGTCTGGATATAGCTTATCAAATTCCTCATAGCTATGGTTTTCATCATATTCATGATTCACATAGTCAATAATGGCCTTTTTTACATCCTCAAGAAGCGGACTGTCATTTCTTTGCTCATTAACTTCTCCCATATCTAGTAACTGATTTTAACTCTGCAAGCCTTGATACCTTTGTTTTAAGTTCTTCTGCCTTCTCAAATGGTTTTTGTAGCTCCAGCTTTGCATTGATAAGCTGTTGTTTCGTATCTGATAATCGCTCCTCCAGCTTATGAATCTTCTCAGGCAATTTCTCAATGACATTGTCCATACGAAGCAAATTACCATCTCCGCTCGACCCAAATTCCCTCGATGTTCTGCTTGTCCTTTCAAAGGCAAACTGATATTCATTTGTGAAAGTTGTAGCTACATCCATCTCCAAGTTACGATACTTACCAATCGTTGTTGTGCCGTTAATAGGAACTTTCTTAATTACTTCCATGAGTCGTTCCGCAGCTTCTTTTTTGTCGAACAGTTTTACTCCCTTCAGTTCAATGGAAGTAAATTTATCTTCCCCTGTTCCTTTCGGCTCTACCATCGCAAGATCCATTTTGGTTGCTTCTATGAGTTTTTCTAGTCGAGCAATCTCATTCGGATAAGACTTTGTAACCTTATCTTCCAACTGATACCGATTGGCTTTATAGTTTGCCTCCAACATCTTTAGCTTCGTCACCTGCGTATCCAAATCCATTTTCTCTTTGATACGAGGATTGCCTGTGGCTAAGGCTTTAATTTCCGCATAATTTAAGCTGCTCTCATCCACATCTTCCGCAACACGTACCGGCGTTTTGCTTGTCATAATCTGACTAATGAATTTCTGCTTGTTTTCAATGGTCTGCCACAGATAGGCGTCAAAGGTATTTTCTGTGACATAACGGAATATATGGACTTTTTCATTTTCGTTGCCTTGACGGACGATACGCCCAGCTCTTTTGCTCCAGATCAGACGGACGCCAAAGGCACATCAAGGTCATGTAGTGCAATCAGTTTATTCTGGACATTCGTGCCGGCTCCCATCTTTTGAGTAGAACCCATCAAGATACGTATTTCCCCTTTTCTCACCTTTTGCAAATAACTCATCCTTTTGCTTATCGGAATTCGCATCGTGGATAAAGGCAATTTCTTTCTCCGGAATACCCATATCTACAAGCTTTCCTTTAATATCATCGTAAATATTAAAGCTGCCGTCACCTTTCGGTGTGGCCATATCCGAAAATACTAACTGAGTAGACTGTTTTGCCTTTGTCTGCTCCCAGATAGAGAAGATATTTTTCACACAGGTATTTACTTTACTGTTAGGATCATCCGGCAACATTGGATTGATAAGCCTTTGATCTAAGGCAAGTTTCTTACCATCGTTGGTAATATTGAGCATATTATCTTCCTCTGGCTCAACCTGTTGGTTACGTACCTTATCCGCTCTTTCCGACAGTCCTTTTAAGATTTCCTTTTGTTCCATGGAAGGCATCGTTTTAATGACTTCATAATTTGCCTCCGGTACTGGCAGCTTTAGCATGTCTGCCGTTTGAATATCTGCCACCTGCTTAAACATCGCCATCAGTTCAGGAAGATTGAAAAACTTTGAGAAGCGTGTTTTCACACGATACCCAGTCCCTTCTGGTGAAAGTTCAAAAGCCGATTGGGTTTCTCCAAAGGTAGAAGCCCATGCGTCGAAATGCTCCAAACCGGACTTCTTTAACTCGTTGTATTGCAAGTATCGCTGCATGGTGTACATTTCCGTCATGGAATTACTGATTGGCGTTCCCGTTGCAAAGACGATTCCTTTCCCACCAGTGCTCTCATCCATATATCTGCACTTCATGTACATATCCGAACTTTTTACAGCTTCTGATTGTCCAATGCCTGCAACATTTCGCATTTTGGTGTGAAGAAACAAGTTCTTAAACCCATGTGCTTCATCGACAAAGAGCTTGTCTACTCCCAATTCCTCAAAGGTGATAACATCGTCCTTCTTGAAATCGTCATTCAGCTTTTTCAAGCCTTGCTTCTAGTTTCTTCTTTGTCTTTTTCAAGCTGCTTCACAGTAAAGTTTTTGGTTTCTATCGTGCTTATATTCTTCTACATAATTGATGATTTCATCAATTTGTTCTTGGATATGCTTTTCCTGATACTCCTTGCTCATCGGGATTTTTTCAAACTGAGAATGACCAATGATGACTGCATCATATTCTCCGGTTGCAATCCGTCCAATGAAAACGCTTGCGATTTTTAGGCTCAAAAGTCTTTTTATCTGCAACCAGTATATTTGCGGAAGGATAGAGCTGCATGAACTCCCTGCCTATTTGACCCGTTAGGTGGTTCAGTACTACAAAAAGGCTTTTTCGTACACATTCCTAGTCTTTTGGCTTCCATGGCACTTGCTACCATTTCAAAGGTCTTTCCTGCTCCTACCACATGGGCAAGCAAGGTATTGCCACCATACAAGCTTCTTGCGATAGCATTCTTTTGATGTGGACGAAGTTTAATATCGGTATTCATACCGTCAAAGGTAAGATGGCTGCCATCAAATTCCCGATTGCGAATGGAATTGAATTTCTCATTGTATAGCTTTGTCAGACGGTTTCTTCTCTCCTGATCATCAAAAATCCAATTACGAAACTCCTCTTTTAAAAGTTCCTGTTTTTGCCCTGCAAGCATGGTTTCCTTTTTATTTAGGACAGAGCTTTTACTGCCATCAGGATTGATGATCTGGTCAAATACCTTTGTATCTCTTAAATTCAAAGCATCTTCGATGAGCTTATAGGCGTTGACTCTACTTGTTCCAAACTTCATCTCTGCAATATCATTGCCTCGATCTCTGCTTTTTCCCTCCACATTCCATTCCGAGGTCAATGGAGAGAACTTTACCTTGATGTCCCACTTTGCGTATGCCGGTGTTTTTAAGGTTTCAAAGATAAATCGCTCTATATCCTTGGGTGGAATCCAAGTTGCACCAAGCCTTACGTTAATTTCACTGGCTTCCAGTTCTTTGGGCATTGCCTTCATCAGTTCTGTCCGCTGATCTTCCAGTTTTACGACTTCTTCTTGCAATAATGCTGCTTCATTATCCTCCAACTTTAAATGTAGCAAATCTTTCAGGGTGTCTTTAATCTTTGCAATATAGCTATCGAGGATCTGCAACTTTTCTCTTAGATTGCCGGATAAATACTCATCTTTGGTCACAAAACCATAGCGATAGGAATTTCCATTGCTTGCTGCAAGATAAGGCAAGTCTCCATCTTCCCCATAAAGATTGATAGGTTTAAAGAAGTCCTGTGCCTCTCTAAAATCAAGAAAGATTTCACCCTTCAATTCCTCAATTAAGGTTTTTGTTTCCTTTCCGGTAAGTTCCTCCATATAGGCAAAGTCAATCAAACCCTTTTGCGATACGGATAGGATCAAGGCTTCAAGAGATGTATCTACATGGTCAATACTAAGTGCCTTTTTGATGGTTCTTTTACTGAAAATATCTGCTTTTGCCTTGAAGTTTTCTTCCTCATCAAGAATTTCAATCGAAGATACCAAAGGGAAGTTACTATCCTCTTTTAAGGCTCTGGTATTACTTAGATTATTCAAGAATCCATGCTTTTTCAGAATATCTGTCATATACCTCATTCAGCCTTGCCTGTGCCTGTTTTTATGGCATCATCTGAATAGTCCTCCTTCTGCTTTGTTATGACATCCTTTAAAGCTTCTGTAAGCTCCAGATAGTCTTTGATTTTCTCTTTGTTTTTATCCGATACCTCTTTTTTGACAAACAGCGAATTTTCTCGATAATACACCTCATCATCAATCAAGGTATAAGAGAAATTCTTTACATCATCCGTTGCCGGAATTGAAGCTACTTCATCGTCAAGCAGCTCTATTTCTTCATAAGTTGCTTGACTTGAAATTCTTTCACTTGCCATTTCCAAGCGATTTTTGAGTGCTTCTTGATTCATTTCATCCGTACCGACAAAAGCTGGACTGCACGTGAGCGTCTTTCCAAATCTTCCGGATACTTCTTCCATGGAGCCAAGCACCATTTCCGGATGGTCTACAAAGTATTTATTATAGGTCAGTCCTTTTTCATCCTCAGCAAGATGTATCCAGTCATCCTCTCGCTCCATAATGCTGTCACGCTTTTTTAAGAAGATAATATCACTTGTTACTTCCGTTCCTGCCATTCCTTTAAAGGTATTGTTTGGAAGCCTTATCGCTCCTAAAAACTCAGCTCGTGCATTCAGATAACGTCTAACACTTTCATCCTGCTTATCTAGTGTTCCGCTGGAAGTAATAAAGGCTACAACACCTCCATTTCTCACCTTATCTAAGGACTTAGCAAAGAAGTAATCGTGAATGAGCAAATTTTGCTTGTTGTACTCTCGATCATTTACCTTAAATTCTCCGAAGGGTACATTACCCACTGCAACATCAAAGAAGTTATTGGAAAATGTTGTTTCTTCTAGTCCTTTGATTTGAATATTACTTTCAGGGTATAGCAGCTTTCCAATTCTTCCACTAATGGAATCCAGCTCTACACCATAAAATTTTTGAGTGAATTAATTGCTCCGGTACACTGCCAATAAAATGCCCGACACCCATGGACGGCTCAAGGACATTTCCGCTTTGAAAACCCATATCTGACAGCGTTTGATAGATACAGTCGATCACTGGCTTTGGTGTATAAAAACTGGTGAGTGTAGATTCACGTGCAGCTTCATATTCTTTTTGAGTCAGATGTTCTTTTTAGGAAGTTTCTTGCTTCTTCCCACTGTCCGCCTTTGCTTTCGTCAAACACATCGGCCAGTCCACCCCAGCCAACGTACTTTGCCAAAATCTCCTGTTCTTCTTGTGTTGCACCACGATTTTTCTTGTTCAATCGTGAGCATGGTTGTAATAGCCTGCAAATTCTGTTGCATCCTTTCGGATGGAGGAAGTTGTTCCGGCAAGAAATTTTCTTGTAGGCGATAATTCTTCTTTGCTTCCTCCACTGTTACCTTTTCGGGCTCCGTCTTGAATTCCTGAAGCAAGGAAATCAGTTCTTTTGCCCTTTGATTCTCCGGATCATCGAACAAAATTTCTTCTAGGTATTTTTGATAATCCCCTATATTACCTGCCTGTAAATCAGAAAGGATCTGCTCAAACTGTTCCTCCCTCCCCTCCGGTTCTATGCCATGTACATCTGCATAGTGGTAAAAATCTTCGTCAAATGCAAACTCATCAATCGCCCTTGCCAGATCTTCTACGAATAGCTCTTGTGGTTCTTCATTCAAGTTTGGAAATGCACGTCTGCCATCTGCACCATATTCCGCTTCGCCTTGATCTATCGCAATCTCAGCAATATGGTCTGTATGAACACGATCCACCTCTGTCCGAAATGGTTCATGGTCAAACTCATACTCATACGTCCCTTTAAATTCATCTCTATGGACAACTACTTGGGCATAATAGAAATCAGGCCCCGTATAGGATTGCCCTACTGTGAATGTTGTTCCATTTTCTACCCAAGAAACTGTGATGGTACACTCATAGCTACGAATAACTGTCTGTCTTTCCTCTTGAGATTCTTCAAAACTAAGTTCTCCATCAAATACCTGCAAGAGTTCCTCTTGTGACATTTGTTTCTTTAATTCACTGCCCTTTAATTCTGCAAATGTCTTAGGAAAAATCTTCTAAAACCAGACGCTCTGCCTTTAATTCTTCTAACTCATGGAGATTAAAATATCCCCACTCTGCTTCCTGCCCAAGCACCAGACCAAAAGGCGTCTCCTGTTTCTTTGTCATATTCCGTCAAATACCAAGTCCAACTGGAACGAAGCGGCATGACATAGGCAGCGTGAACCTCTTTTTGACTTAAGGGAACATCTTCTTGAGCATATAGCTCCGGTACACGCCCCAGCATTTCCTCTGTCATCAGATTATATGGTTCATCTTTAGAATAGTAGGACGCCTTATTTTGGCTTTGTTCTCTTTCCGGCAATCGATATCGCCCTAATGCAATGAGTTGGGAAATTTCTTTTTCTACTGCGTTCCAATTCATCAATACCGGTGGGCAATCTATTTTCGTTAGTTTTATACCTTTTGCGTCATGCCATTCATCACTTCCCTTTGCTCCTGAAAGAGCATGAGAGTGACCGCCTATGCCATACTCATTTTTCAAAAAAATCTGCCTTTTCCTTGGCAGAGTGTCCCTCTTGAAAATAGTGATGAGATTCTTTCTTTTCCATGCTCTACCCCACTCCCGCCTAATAGATTGGCGTGTATTTCATCTTGCGTGATAAATTGAGTTATTTTCTTATGCTCTGTTAATTCCGAGAAAAAAGAAGATCTCTCTAAATTCAAATCTTCGATTCTTCCTAGCAGCTCTTCAGATTTATGATAGTGGAATCGCATGACATCCCTATCCTGTTGATAAGCATTTAAAAACTCCCTGTATTCTTGAATGAGTTTTTCTCTGAAACCTATGGTCTTGCAAATTTTACTTTTTAATGTATCAGTGCTATCCGGAAACACATTCGGCAATTGATTTAATGATGGCAAATACTTATCTCTTACAGAGTCCGCTACATCTCTTTTTAGAAAGACAAGAGCTTCTGCAATATGTTTTCTTTCATAGTTAGGTGCTTCTGCAATCTCTATATTGGTGGCATATCTACCTTCTCAGTAGCAGCTTAGAAATGCGTTCTGCAACCTCTGTCCAGGATAATTTCTGGACAGGATTTTGTAACGCTCCCTTTCCATTTCCAAGGTAGATTCCATCTTCCTGATACCACGCACTAAACTCCTTATCATTTACCTCAAAGCCATTTCCACCTTTGAACGCTTTGGAAAGAAATGTTCCTAGTTCCTCTGCTGTTTTTCCCTTGGAAAACTCTGCGATTGCAGGCAATCGACCGCCATCAATGTTTCCACCATGAATCAGCACTGTATCAATTTCCTGCTCTGTAAGTGGAAACTGCATAGATAACTGCGTATTTCCGGCAAACAAAAAAGAAGCCTGTTTCGCTTCTTTCTCGTCAGAATGATTTAGATTTCTACTACTTCCTTGATTGTGATCTCCTTGAGTGAAGAAACTAAGTTGTTCATTAGACCCTCGTACTCCGTCGGATTGGTCTGCTTCAGTGCCTCGTTCAAGTCCCAGCTTTCCATCATTTTGGGCTTCTCTGCTCTCATAAACTCGATCGCCCGTTTCTGCGTTTCCATCAAATGATTGACCAGCTCCTTGTTCTCGTACAGGTCGATTAACTTCTGAAAGTTCTCCTGTTCTTCGCTCTGTGCCAGATAATCCAATCTCATGGTTGCGTAAATCGGATTCGGGAATTCCTTCAGAAATTCCGTCTGTTCTTCCAACTTGTCCAATGTCATTTCCCTGATTTTGTCGGCGATTTCCTCGGTACTGCCCATTTGTGTCAGTATGCTCTTGTTCGCCGTTTCCTTGCGTAATAACTCGTCCAGATACATGCTCTATACCTCCATTTAATTCATTATGTTTTTCGTTTGAAATATTATCTTTATTATACTCGATTTCAGCCTTTCTCGATAGCTCTAACCTGCGGTCAATTTCCTTAGATTTTTGGATCGTTTGATCAATGATTGTGCCTGAAACCTCTGAAATCATTTTCTCCCATTAGGGGAAATGTGATGGAATCCAGATAGGAATAATTTTCTTTTAGATTATCCATATCCATCGGGTAAGAGATCCCATATCGGCTTCCTACTGCATAGCAGATCGACTCCCTTAATAACTTTTCAAATACCAGTCGATCAGAATCCTCTATGCAAGTTCATTCATTACTTCATATATTTTTCATCCCCAAAGATTCTTGCTAGGGTATAAATGTTTTCCACTTGTCTTTCGCTATGGTCATACCCCTTTGCTTCAATTATTTCTTTTAGGGCTTGTTGATCCTGCTCTCGAAACTTCCAGATTGGTACTTCATTGACTTCCTTGTTCATGGAAGTCGTTTGTGATACATCAAAGACATATCGCACCCTTTTTATACCCAGCATTGACATCGAGAATCGGTATTCCCTTTTGCCCACGCATGACGGTTCTTCCAAAATGTTCTCTCCAAAAGTCAAAGTCCGCACAGGCTGTTGCTTGAGGGGCATAAATCGTAGATATTAACTGATTTTCAAAGTTATACCTTTGATTTGCCCTCAACTACTTTTAATAGCTTCAAGTAGCTTTCTTCGCTTTGCAAAACATCCGCTTTGATTGCTTCTTGAATACCATAATATTCGCTTAATCGCATTGTTTTACCTCCTTTTTTGACATTTTAAAGGCGGTCAGATTACTCTGATCGCCTTGCTATAGTAATACCACAATTTACTTTTATTCTTTTAAGTTCCCAATGGCCATTATTGCCACTTCCTACATACTTCAGATTATCTATTTCCTTTATAGCTCTTTCAATAGTCTTTACGCTAACTCCAGCTTCATCTGCAATAGTCTTTCTTGTAATCCTATCATTGCTTCTCACTTTTTCTTTAATAAACTCTGCGAGAGCTATCTTATCGTGAGCGACATCGTGAACGACACCCTGAGCGACATCATGAGCGACATTGTCGCCCCCAACCTTTTGCGTCGCTATCTTCTTCAAAGGAATAATCGTTCTGAATATATCTCCTTCCTCAAATAGCGGATTTTGTCCTGAATAAAGCTGTGTGTACTTGTAGGTATTTCTCATTCCTGAGCCTAATTCATCAGCAAGACCTATTTCTCTAAATACCTTTGATATAGCAGGGTTTTTAGGAAATGGCTCAAATCTCTGCAAGTCTAATGCTCCCATACCATGAGCCAAGTTGCTGTTTTCAACAGTAATTTTCTCATCATCAATAATCATCTTTGCAGGATACCCACTTGAATAATCCCTATGAGCCAATGTATTGGAAACTATCTCTCTAAGTATCCTATCTCTTGCATTGACATTGACAATTCCGTCCAATACAAATAAATCATTCAAATGCTTTTGCCCAAACTCAATAAGCCTATCATAACTATCAATCAGATTTGTTATGACAACATCTCTATCATCATATCTATCCTTGTTTTCAACTCTGAATATAGCATCAGTTTTGTGCTGTGGAAGAACGGACATAATAGAGTTGTCTTTTCCAAATAACAGAATAGCTGCTAATGTAATTCCCTCACGCTTTGTTTCCGGATCGGTCAGTATCAAATTGGCACTTCTAAGAAGTTCTTCATTGCTCATATTTTCCCAAACATGGTTTTTATTTCTTGCAAGAGCCATTTTCTTCGCTTTCTCAATGACAGATTCATCAAGAAAATTCAACCCTCAAGATTCGGATATACTTTATTAACAAAATAGCTTCCTTGCTTTCTTGCGTATAGCTTATATACAAGTTCGGAATGGTCTGTTATATTGATGTCTCCCTCATAAGACCTATCCCAAATTCTTCCATTATGTCTGCACACCTGATAGCCTTCCGGAACTCTGATGTAAATTACTTTTTTTCTCGTCTATATCAAAGACTTCAGGAAGCAAATAAAGTGGCGGATACATCTTTTGCGGATTATTGATCGCCGTAGTAAATTCCTTAATCACTTTATCAACTTTCTCTTTACTAACACCAACAATCTCTCTTTTATCATTTACACCAAGTAAAATATGTCCACCATTTCTATTATTGAAAGAGCATACTGTATCAAAGACATCTTTGGTTAAAGCATTTTTAGATTCTTTAAACTCGACATCTATCTTCTCTCCGTTTTGAATTAATTTCTTTATTTCATCTATCATCATCTACTTTTTCACCACCTTTATTTCCCAATGTTTTTCTTCAATAAAAATTTTGGAATTTTTGAATTTCAACTCTATCTTTATTGACTACAAAAAGTAACATAATCTCCATTTTCTAAATTCAAAAGTTCTCTTATCCTTTTTGGGATAGTAACCTGTCCTTTTGCCATAACTTTTTGCAGTATCCATAAATATATCTTTCATACTTACTTCCTTTCGCCCTACTTTTCCCTACAAAAGATTATAACACTTTTAGGACATTTTTCTACTTTGAAATTAGTACCCACTTACTTACTATATGTAATAACAACCTCTCTTATCTCTTTTTCAATATCTTTCAAAAATTCTTCCTTTGATGTTTTCCCCTGTGCAATCTCTGTAAGCTCCATTTTCCCACTTTGCGGTAGTTTCTGCTGACTTAAAGCTATCCGCTACAATCGTTACAAGGCTAATTCCTTTATGCGTGGCTATAAGATTTTTCTTATCTCTTTCGACAAAACCCTTATAGATTAAGTTTTCAATAATTCCTGCCCTTGTTGCAGGTGTTCCAAGTCCCTTTCTTTCCACTTCTACACCTTTTTCTAAGGCTTCATTTCCTGCAATCTCCATAGACTTTAGAAGCGTATCTTCAGTAAAGTGTTTCGGAGGTTGGGTAAATTTTTCTTTAACCTCTTTATTTTCAACGCTCAAAACATCACCAACACTTACATCGGGCAATACAGCATCTTCACTCTTTTTGATTTGTATTCTTTAAGGTATTTTACTAAAAGCCTTCATCCTTAGTACCTTACCTGAACTTGTAAATTCAAAACCGTCAAATGAAGCTACAATCTTTGTTGTATTTTCAATAAGCGGATAACCCACACTTGCGTGGAGCTTATTAGATATAAGCCTATATACCTTTGCTTCACTCTCAGGAATGCTCGATAAATCTCCAGTCATTGAGCTTACTGTAGGAATAATCGCATGATGATCCGTAACCTTTTTTGAATTAAATACCGTCTTGATACGTCCTGTGTCAAAGTCATTTTTACCCAAAATGTTATTGACCGTACCTACAATCATATCTTCTGTTAAACACCTGCTATCTGTTCTTGGATAGGTAATCAGTTTCTTTTCATAAAGGCTCTGTGCATAGTCAAGTGTCTGCTTGGCTGAGTATCCGAAAATACTTATTGCACTCTCTTTGAAGTGTTGTCAGGTCAAAAGGCAAGTCAGGCTTTGTAATTTTCTCTTTCTGAATAACATCAGTAATTTCAATCTTATCGCCTACTAAACTTATAAGCTGTTCAGCAGCAACTTCATCATCAATTCTATCCGTTGATAGTGTAAACCCATTTGTAGAAAGCTCTACTGTGTAATATTTTTCTTTCTGATAATTTGCTATCTCATCATCTCTTTTTACGATCATGGCAAGAGTAGGTGTCTGCACTCTGCCAACACTGTAATTTTGCTGATACAGACAAGAGTAGAGCCTACTAATATTCATTCCGACTAACCAATCCGCAATAGCTCTTGCCTGTGCCGATTCAAAGAGATTATCATAGTCTTTTCCGTCTGTTAGGTTATCAAAACCCTCTTTTAATGGCACTATCTTCCATTGAAGAAATCCAAAAGCGTTTCATCTTCTTTTTACAATTCACTTGATTATATACAAGCCTAAAGATAGCTTCCCCTCACGACCTGCGTCGCAGGCATTGATAACCATATCAATCTCTTTACCATTCATCAGCTTTTTAAGGATGTTAAACTGCTTCTTAGTTGCCTTTGCCACTTCATACTTATATTCTCTTGAATAATCGGTAAGTCCACCATATTCCATTTAGCATATTTTTTTCATCATAAGAATCGGGATTTTGCCATTTGAATTAAAATGTCCAACACACCATGATACTTTATAGCCATTTCCCCTCATAATATCCGTCTTTCTTTTTTTGTTGCTCAATAACCTTTGCAATGGAGATTGCAACACTCGAGCTTTTTCTGCAATAACTAACTTCATCTGTGTTTTCCTCCTGTTATAAATCAAAATAGAGCGAAAGATATTACTCTCCGCTCTAACTTTGCACCCAAAAAATAATATGTTTTTAGAGTGCGTTTATTCTTCATCTTCTACTTCATCTGCATCATTTATTTCTTCCTCGCTTTCAGCTTCAGAAAAGAAATCATCATCTTCCTCCTCTAAAGGCTTCAAGTTCTTTATCTTCTTTCTTTTCACAACCTTAAAATAGTAGCCTGCTCCTAATGCTCCAACCCACAACAAGAAGCAAAGATAATATAGGTTCCTAAATTACTCTTTTTCGTCCTTCTTCTCAGGCTTTACTTCTTCCTAACAGGTTCTTCTTTACTACTTCCTGCTTTGATGCTTCTTTTTCTCACCATGTTTAAGAGATCATCTTCTGATACTTCCGTAGAAGCATTACATTCTCACCATCTTCATCATGATTGATGATTAAATAAAAGGTCTTGCCGTTTTTCGTTTGAAAAGGTAATAAACTCGCCTTGCATCTGCCGAATACTGATCCGTTTCTTTGTTATCGCTACTATCTCCATGATGAATCGGATACTCCTTATTTGCATTATCTTTATTCTCCGTAACGGATGCTCTCGCCTTTGACGGAGATGAAGCTACTCCCTTGTTGGTATTTACACTCTTACTTGCAGACTCCCATTGATGAATCCTGACTGTTATTCGCAGGAGCTTTTGCCGTCAACTTATTGGGATAACGAATTTCCTTTTCTTTTGTTTCTGCGTTAGCCGTATCCTTTGTAACAGTCCCTGAACTTGTTGTTTCAGAAGTTCCTTTGCCGTTGTTGCTTACGGGTGTTTGATTTGAAATGCCTGAGCTTGTATTAATTCCGGAAATGGGACTAATCGGAGTAACTGATTGTGATGTTACAGGAGCTTTTATTTGTTTCGCAGCCTTTTTCAAGCTCTTTCACCTTTTTCCGTCAGCTTATCTATTTCTTTTTCATATCTTCTGATAAGTCCTTATTTCCCTTATCTTTCTTCATTTTTCTTTTAGGGCTATCAATTTCATCTTCAAGGTCTTTAATTTTATTCTTTTGCTTATCACTTAATTTGTCTTTGTCCTTAAGTTCGCAATTTAACTTATCAAGTTTATCCTGAAGCTCTTTTGTCTCTTTTTCTATTTGTGAAATATCGTCTTTAGAAAGCTCTGTCTGCGTTTCCTTATCCTTAACCTCCATCTTTGCTACCTTGCGGATAATTTCATCATTACCATCGCCCTTTACTCATAGAAAAAGAAATTCATCAATGAATTTCATATCATCTGGGAGCATTGGAAGATCGCCACTATCAAGAAGCTGTCCTTTTTTTCAGCCTTTATCTTTTCTTCTTTGTAGAGCTTTTTCATCCTCAAAAATATACTTTACATTTACTTCAACTTCCGTTTGAACAGCTTCGTTTTTGTAGGAGCTTCCTGACTTTTTGCTCCTTGGCATAAACCACTGTCCAAAGTCCTAAAAATGCAGCTAATACTTTGCAATTACTGCAAGTGCTGCTGTCCAAAACTTCTTATTCTTTTTCAAACTGGTTTTCATTTGTCCTCTCCTTTTCAGTTCTGCTTTTTCTCTGTTTACCTTTTGCCATCAAATCACTGATTGTGATGTTATTCTTTCTACAAATCGTGATGATTTCTTCATTTTCAAGTTCTTCTTCACGAATAAATAAAGGCTCCAATTCTTCATCAATCAGAGCCTTTTTATCCTTTAACTTTTTATTCTGTTTTTACTGCTATCAGTTCCTTTTTCAAATTCTTACCTCCTATTTTTTTACATTTGGCGGAAAACCGAATCCTACGGGAATGGTGCTTTACAAAATGTTGCTATCCAATCATCTAAGGTAGTTACTCTTATATGACCTATGTTATCAATCACTTTCCCATCTCCTATATAAATACCGACATGACCATAAGTAAGTCCGGCTGTACCACCACTACTACTGCTCTCAACTGCAACAAGCATCCCTACCTTTAACTTTGACCTGTCTGATGTAAAGGTATAGTTTCGGTACATATCACAGGCATTCCCGCCTATATATCCAAGTCCTGCATTTTGATAGACCTGTGATACCCACATGGCACACCAGCCTGCACCCGGAGATGGCGTAATGTATGCAGCATTAACAATCTTCTTTTTGTACTTCCGTAGATGCCTCATACTCTTTTCCACCACCTACACCACCATTTGCACTGATAAGGTCAGAATTACCAAAGGCTTCTCCCATATTGCCTTGTGCAAGGAACAAGGCTTCATAGTGCTTTAGATTATCGGGATAGTTTGCAAAGACCTTTCGGATAATACTGTCCATCTCTTTTTTATGAAGCGTTACGATGAGTTTTTTATACTCATAAGGTTCTTCGTGGCTTTCTGTATATTCATTGCCATCTTCATCGGTATAGGTTTCTGTAACTGTCCTGTATCTGATTTTAATTTCTTCCCTATACTCAAGGTCATACATGGACTCAAATAATTCTTTTAATATGGATTCTACTTCCGATACACTCTTTACCTCTCCACACCTTGATGTAATGTAGGATAAAAGCTCATGGACATTATGACCGATGTATTCTGTGTTATTTAAGATATATTCATCATAGCCGGGATGGTTACTTTTGACATGGTCAACTTCACTTTGAAGCTCACCTCCATATCCGAAAAATTTCTGATTGATTTCACTTAGGGACATTTGGCTTTGATAAATAGCTTGTTGTAAGCACAGAGCTTGTAGAGCTCATAAAGCCTGTCATTCCCTGTTCCTGCAAAGTTAATCACAAAAGTCCCTAAGATAATGATACCTATGAAAATAAGCATTAGTCCTTTTGCTTTTCGGATAATCATATCCTTTGAGCTTTTCAGTGTTCCGATAAGTCCCTCTTTAATTCGATCTCTAAGCCTTGACTTATTCTCACGAGAAATTGCTGCCTTTACCTGATTTTTCTTTTGAAATCTTTTATATGCACTTGCTCTTTTATACTCATCCGTCTTTTTCAGTTCCTCTTTGGCATCACGAAATTCAAGCTTCGATTTTCGCTTCCTGATTTTATAGTCCTTATTTGTAAGGTCATAGCCTCTTTTAGCTCCTTTCTTATCAGAATATTTCTTTATGCCATGAATGAGCTTGGAGCTTGTATCTGCTGTCTTTTCTCCTGCTTCCACTCCTTGATTTTCATCACTTCCATGAGACAAGTAATCTCTTACAGTTTCACTTCCTTTTAGCAAGTCCTGAAAGGGCAGATACCTTTTACCATGTCTTTTTAGCTTTTTCTTTTTGGTCTTTGATAGGCTGCTATGAACTTTTTCCTGCTGACAGCATCTTTTTCCCGCCTTTTTATCATTAGCCTTATTTCCCTTTAACACATCATCCTTTTTCCTTGTATAAAGGCTTTCAGAATAGTTCTTCCTTTTGTACCTGCTTTTTGAGTCTTATGATTTTTAAAGGAATTTTCTAATGATTTTTCTTTATGGGAAAGATTATCCTCGACATCATAGGTTGACTCAAAATAATCGCTATCCCTAAAGTCATTGTCGTATCTGTCTATAATCCCATCATTATCAAGGTCTTTTCCTAAAGGATCATAGATTTTCCCATCCTTAACCTCTGTAACATAATCCGCTCTTCCAGTTACAGTTACAGAAGTTATGCCCCTTTATCTGAAACTCTATATTTTTTCGTTTCTCTTGGATGTTCCATAAGACTTTTCATTATCAGCACTTACCTTACTTGTTTTTCATGCACTTTATCCTGAAACCGTTCTTTCTCATGAACGATTTTACCTCTGTAATCATCGTTATGTTTTAGCTTACTTTCTTCAGGTATCGTATCTGTTTTTACTATGAAACATCTCTTTCAAGGCTTGCCTTATGCCTTTCCTCAAAATCCTTTTTTTCAGCTTCTTTCCCATAGGCTACCCTCACTTCTTCAGGCTTGGTAGTCATCTTCTGATAAAGGATTGTATCTTTCGGGAAACTTATCAAGGAAAGGCACAATGGTATTTCCAAAAGAATAAGAGTCCCTCACCTTCATTAGAGTTAGTTACATATCTGAGCTGTGGAAGTGAGATTTTAAGTTTCCTTGCTAAGATTTCTCTATCTCCCGAAGCCTGATTTAGCATTAAGACAAAGTCTGTATTGTCAAAGATATTTTCTATCTCCTTACTCATAAGTAGGTCTTTGACATTCTGCGTGATACCTGTTGGAATACCTCCCCCATTTACGAAATCTTTTCCAAATCTCTACGGAATAGGATGCTGTCTGCTCATCTTTTAAAAGTAAATGAAACTCGTCGATATAGTATCTTGTCGCTTTGTTTCCTCTGTTTTGGGATACCTTGTTCCACACCTGATCCTGAATAACAAGCATACCGATTTTCTTTAATTGACTTCCAAGCTCCTTAATATCAAAGCACAGGAGCTTCTTATTTAAGTCCACATTTGACCTATGGTTAAAGACATTGAGAGACCCCGATACATAGATTTCCATTTCCGTTGCCAGCTTCTTACCAACCTTTTCTTCCTGTCCTTTTAACATATCGTATAGGTCTTGCAGTATTGGCATATTACAAGGCTCTGGATTTTCAAAATACTTTTCATAAATCTTTGGCAGGCATCTATCAATAACGGACTTTCTTCTGCTGTAAGACCACTACCGCCTACTACAAGCTCAAGCATACTCATGATAAAGTTTGCCTTGTCTTTCAGCGGTGCATCCCCATCACCGTAGTTCATGTTTATATCAAGAGGATTCAGGTAATCCTTCGACTTACTGCTGACCTTAATGACTTCTCCCTTAAACTGCCTTACGATGTTTCCATACTCTCCTTCCGGATCGCAGATAATCACATCATCATCCGTTACTAAAATCGCATTTGCCATTTCTCTTTTGGCACTAAAGGATTTACCGCTGCCCGGAGTTCCGAGGATTAGACCGTTTGGGTTCTTTAATTTCTTTCTATCTGCCATAATCAGGTTATGGCTTAGGGCATTTAGTCCGTAGTAAAGACTATTACTTGAATTGATAAAAAGTTCCTCTGTGGTAAATGGCATAAATACTGCCGTTGATGAGCTTGTCAATCCTCTATCTATTTCAATCTTATTTACACCAAGAGGCAGCACGCTCACTAAACCTTGTTCCTGAGAATGGTCAAGTCTTTTCAGCTTACAGTTATGCTTATTTGCAATGGAGCTTATTTGAGCAATTGTGTTATCGAGCTTTTGCACTGTCCTTGCAAAGTTCATAAAGACAATGCTTACAACAAACATTCTCTCATCTCTTGTTTGCAAATCTTTTAGTAGGCTCTTTACATCCTCACCATAGGTAATTAAGTCCGATGGAAGAATGTCCATATCATAACCGCTTCTTACCGCCTTCTTATTTTCCTCAATCTTCATCTTATCAATATCGGTGTTTTTTCTTTTTACCATCTTAATGGCTTCTGACTGATCAATTGCCTTAATATGAAAAGAGATATTGATGTTATCATCAATATCCAAAAACTCGGATAACATCCTATCTGAAAGCTCACTGGCAAGGATTTGAAAATGACTCGTTGCTCCAATGAATTTGCCGAACTTAAAGTATCTACTCGGTGTAAAGTTAAACTCATCAGGCACAATATATGTCTTTGTGCTTTCCTTTTCTTTAGGTCTTTGTAGGAAAATTCAAATGTTTTATTTGGATTTAAAACATCATGAAGTATCTTTAGCCTTTCTTCTCCGTTTAGGCTTTCTGCTCTCACACCCATGCTCTTTAGATTAGATAATATATCTATCTCCAGTCTTTCAAGTTTTGATGTTGCCTGTTCTAAATTATCCGCTTCCACTGTAAAGGTTACATACTTTGATTTTTTAAGTCCGTTATTTCCCTTTACAATCTGGCTTTTAAGCATCTCTCTAAATTCAAAGCGTATATCGTCGAAACCGTCCTTTTTATCCGGTATCTGAATTGCCGACTTCATTTCTTCGTTTCGTCCGAGCTGATTGATATATGAAAACTCAATGCTGATACTTGGATCAAAAGAGTTTAGGAAGTTTGCAAACTGATTAAAAATCAAGTCCCTATCTTCATCTAAGGCAAGCTGATAGTTAATGTCCTGAAAGGCTATACTTTTACTGAAGTGCCTTTCATCAAGCTGGCATATTCCGCTTTTTAAAAGCCTTAGATAGGGAATGGTATCTTCTACCGTATATCTTTTCGGTTCTTTCTTAAAGATAAGGTCAAGGATTCCTCCCTTATCTTTTTTTGACTTGCAATTACTTTTCTTTAAGTCCCGCTTTTGACTTCTCAATGCCTTTTCGTTTTGCATGAGTTTTATTTGCTGAATTTTTCTTTTCTTGTTCAAGGTAAACCTCCTTTCTCACTCTCTTTTTGGGTTGATAAAACTTATGAAGGTAGATGTGCTTAAAATATTTCTCAAAGGTCAGTCCGTCCTTTTCAAATAGTGTGATGAAAAAGATAGGAAGCGTGGACACGATAAGGAATATGACAGCTATGTCATTTGGCACAAACTTCCTCATAAATAAATAGACTGGTATTCCAACCAGTCCTGCAAGTGTGAAGCCTATGAGCTGCCTTTTCGTTAGGTTAAAAGCAACCTTTGTCTTTACCTTCTTTAAGTCTTTTGGGATTGGTACATATGCCATATCTTACCTCCCATCTTCTTTACCCTTTGACAGCTCCTCAAAGTGTTCATATACAGAGCCGATTTCTTCCTGAATAGTCGCAAGCTGTTCGTCTGTGTTCTTGTTATATCTTTGCTGCATTAGGTAAAAATCGTTATGGCAGCGACCGATGTCATCTGTTCTTTCTTCCAAAGCCATTCACTTTGCTGTGAAGCCTGATTCTATCCATCACCGCCATAATACCTGTTCCAACTACTACTGCTATCAATACTATTTTTCTTTTGTTCATCATATATTTCCTTTCTTTTTAGTGTGCATTTAATACGCTTTTGGCCAGTGTTCCGCTCTTTAGCATCATTAACCCCAGCAAAACCGCATAGCCAAGTATCGTCATGGTACTTGTGTGTATATCTGTTATCTTAATCGTCTTAACTAAAACTGCGTAAATTCCAAGACAAACCATTAAAAAGAGTCCTTGTAGTCCAAGTGCAAATAGTCCTTTGATGTAGTTTGTTCCAATCTGTCCCCACTCCTTGTTTCCCATTGTGGCAAATGGAATGGCTGAAACCGATGAGTAAACATAAATCTCAAACATTCTTCCGTAAACTACAAGCATAATCACAACGGATATTACCTGTATAGCAACCTTGATGAGTGAGGTTTCAAAGAGAATCATGACAAGTTCTCCAAGCCCCTTTTCTTTTAGGGTATCCATCATTGCCACTATCTGATCTCCGGAAACGGTGGCAGAGGTATTTATCACCCCTGCCGCCTTATTTACCATGTGCTGTGCCACATCAAAAACTGCCATTGAAAACTCAAAGGCATGGGATACTAACCATACAGCAATCCACATCTTGATGATGTACTTGAAAAAAATTCAAAAGGTATCTGTATCATGCATATTGTTCTTTTGCATTACCATATTGATAAGCTCGATACAAAGAACTGCTGTGATGATTAGTCCCGCTATTGGAATGATAACGGAATCGTTAATGCTTTTGATAAAGGCAAATACATCTCCGTTCCACCCCATAGGCGTTTTACCTACATCTGTTGCAACCGCACCAACTTTATCGTTGATGTCAAGAAACATGGACTCTAAGTTTTGCTTGATACCGCCCAGTAGAAGTTCCTTAAAGAATTCTTCTATCTTGTCGAATATTCCAAACATCTAAGCTCTCCTTTTTCTTCTTAATTGAGTACATTGTCAAGTAGTGGAATGAGCTTAAGTCCGATAAGAACGATACCTCCTCCAGCCATAAGCTGTAATACCTTGGCTCTTAGCACCGGGATTGTCATTACCATATCCTTCCATCAAGTTGATAACGCCCCATGCTCCAAGTCCTGCACCTACTGCCATAACTAAAATCTTTAATACATTTACTGCCTGTGTAAAAATTCCATAATTTATTCCTCCTCATTTTCTTCTTTCTTTTCAATCTTGTTGTATGACTTCACAACAAAGTTTTTATAGATCTTTCCGTCTTTTTCACGCTTCTTAAAAGTAACCAAAGATATGGATCAAATCGCCTTTTTCAAAGGCTTTTGCTATTCTGTCTTTTTCTCCATAAGCTGCACAGTTGATATACTCCTTACCCTTACCGTACTTTTTACAAGCGTAAAATTTGCAACTTCTACCGTTTCTCCGTCTTTTTCAAAGTTTGAGAAAGTAGGTTCCGCCAATAAGTTGGCGTTGATGTTAATCATTTCTTGTTTCATCTTTTTAAATTTCTCCTTTTCATTTTCAATAAAAAAAGCGACTAAGTATTACTTTTCCAATCGCTGATACTCTTACTATTTAGTTTTTCTTAGTGGGACTTCTGATCCTTATCATCTTATCTCCTTTATTGTCTTTAACATATTTAAGGAATTAGCATTTTGTCGTGTATATATTAGTGAAAAGGTACTTGAAATACTAGTTCGCTAATTAGCGAGTTTCCCTATTTATTGAACGCAATATAAATTGAAAATAGGCATGAAAAAAGACGATAGATTTTTTTCTTTTCTATCGTCTTACGCATTTAGTATTCAATTTTTTTCAGTTCAACAAACTGAAGCTTGTTTGTCTCATTTAGCTTTCTTGGGTTTCTTTTCTGGCAGTTCCGCATACATACCTTTCAGTAGTTCAGTAATCAAATCCATATCCTCAAATCTGTCGAATGCATACATCAATGTCTTTGAACCCTCATACGGATAACGCAATTCTGAGTCTACAAGAAGTTTGTCCGATGTCGGCGTTCTCTTTAAAAATAGTTCATTATCGCAAATGTCACCTATCAGCTTACCGTTAAAATATATAAGGTATCCGCCCATCATGGATCTTATGACAATATCACCTGCTGCGGAAAAAATCTCACGAACAAATTCATTAAATTCATTCACCATGATTACCTCCTTCCAAATCAAATATTCCCTACTTTATGGCATACTCTTTCCCTATTTATCCTCAAAATTTCAGCAATCCATTTTCATCAAATTGAAAATTCGGTCCCCATGAAACTTCCCAATAGTATCCATCTAAATCCGAAAAATATGCGTGATATCCACCCCAAAAAACTTCCTGTGGCTCTTTTACAATTTTTCCACCTGCTTTTCTTACTAATGCAATTACAGTCTCCACATCTTCTTTATGTTCAACATTGTAGGCTAATGTAATTCCTGAAAATCCATTCCCTTTTGGTGGATTATTTTCATCAATATCTTTTGCTAATTGTTCCAAAGGAAATAGTTCAAACTTTGTTCCCGGAGTATCAAAAAAGCATACTGACGGATTATTTTCTCTGCAATCAGTCTTATATCCTAAACCATCTCTATAAAACTTTATTGACCTTTCCATATCTTTCACACCTAAACAAATACAAGTAATCTTGTTCATCGTTACCTCCTATGAATTCAAATTTATCTAGCTCTATTATATCAAATATACCCTCGACCATATAGTTATAACAGTAAATCTTACAATCTTGTAATTACCGTATTTCTATTAAGCAACCTTGCCTTTTCTCTTTATATATTCTTCAATATCAAACACATTCTTCTTGTCATAATCTTCTAAGAACTTATAGTTCTTATGCTTTGTGATGTCAAATTTATCTGAAAGAAAAGGTCTTACACCTCTAAGCTGAAAAATACATTTACCACCGTCCATTACAGTAATCTCATCTTGGCTCATCAGTTCCTTACCTGTCTTTTGATAATTAAGTCCGAAAGACTTTTGATTTGACCTTGTTTCCGATGTGTTATATAAATCTATCGTTTCTTTTCCCAGTGTTTCAGACAATTCTTTTAGTGTAGTTTTCTCCTTGCCACCAAGGAACAAGGTACTATCACAGTTACCTACGATTGTATCAGCATTATCCTTATAGATTGCCTTTAACTGAGATTGTGCTTGAAGTATGATACTTGCTGATATTTCTCTGGAACGGATTGTTGCTATAAGTTTCTCAAACTTTGGAATTAAGCCGATGTTTGCAAATTCATCAAGCAAGCATCTCACATGGACAGGTAATCGTCCGCCATATACATCATCTGCCTTATCACATAAGAGATTAAAAAGTTGTGAGTACATAATGGATACTACAAAGTTAAAGGTATCATCAGTATCAGAGATAATAACAAAGAGTGCCGTTTTTCTATCTCCGAGTGTATCAAGCTCAAGTTCATCTTCACTCATCAAGTCCCTAAGTTCCCTAATATCAAATGGAGCAAGCCTTGCACCACAAGAGATAAGAATAGATTTTGCCGTTTTTCCGGCAGCCAATTTGTACTTTTTATATTGCTTCACTGCAAAGTGTGTCGGCTCTCTTTTTTCAAGTGCTTCAAAGAGTCTATCTATGGGATTCATATAGGTTTCATCATCTTCTCTGACTTCAGAAGCATCTATCATATCGAGTAGAGTCGCAAAGTTCTTTTCTTCTCTTGGAGCTTCATAGAAGATGTAGCCGATAAGTGCTGTGTAGTAGAGTTTTTCGGCTTTTACCCAAAAATCCTCACCTGATTTTTCTCCCTCTCCCTTGGTGTTTGCGATGATTGTCTGTACTAATTTTAGTATGTCTTTTTCACTTCTAAGATAAGCAAAGGGATTGTATTTCATACTTTTTTTGAAGTTAATGGTATTTAATATCCGAATTTCATACCCATTATCTTCCAGCATTTTTGCCACACTCAAGAACTATCGTCCCTTTCGGGTCTGTTACGCAATAGGAAGAATGCATTTGCATAAGATTAGGCTTAACATAAAACCTTGTCTTCCCGGATCCTGATCCACCAATCACAAGAACATTTTTATTTCTTGCATACTTTGGATTGCTTGGTCTTCCATTCATGCTTAATCTCTCTGTTTTGGTAAGCAATATATTGTTTTTGAAAATTTTCGTCCATGTACGGCTCTATGTCTTTCCTATTTCCCCATCTTGCCGATCCATACTCTTTCCCCTGTCTAAACTTTTTAGCATTTTTCCCTTTGGTATATACGATAATTTTGATTAAAACAGCTACTACCACGCCCATTATAATATCCGTAGGATGAAGGCTTGAAGAAAGCCCATCGTATTAATCTCTAATATCCCTTGAAAAATTTTGTCAATAATATCGCCACCCATATAGGCTCTTACATGATGCGAAAAGATATTACCTATATAGAAAAATGCAAGATAGGGAATGTTCTGCTTTAGAAACTTTACCTTATCTTGCACCTTAAATAAGCCTTTGATGTCCTTTAATATTTTATCTATCATAGGCTCTGCTCCTTTTTGTTTATTCTTAACTTTATCTTTGGAAACAGAGTTTTTAGCCATCTCCTTGAACTTCTCAATATTCTTATGGATAGATTCTTTCCTTTCCATTTTCTTTTCTGATTCTGAAAGAGCGTGCTTAAATGCTTTATCCATAACCTTCATATCTTTAGCTTGAAAGAATACTGAGTATTTCCCACTTTCCTTATCTTTCATGACTGAAAAACTTTACCCCATACCGATTAAGTTCCTTTTTAGTTCCTTTAAGCTCCGCTTCTTCAACTGGAATTTCTTCAAGTTGTCCCTTTTTAACCATATCTTTGAGCTTCACTTCACTGCCTTCAGCATTAACTAATTTTCCTAATCCTCCATATTGTTTTGATCGTTGATGTAATTTATTGATATTATTTAATATCTCCTGATAGGTTGCTTTTAAAACATTTATTTCAATATTTACTACTCTATTTGCAATTTCCTCATTTATCATCAAAGTCCTCCTTCCCTCATATCATAACTAACAAGTGCTGTATAATAGGCATCCATATTGCTTGGTGCATTATATGCTGCCGTTAAAATAAATGCTCTTACATTTCTTATTTTAGCTTCGTTCTCTGATAAAGCATCTACAAGATACTCCATGTGTGATGAATCTAAACTCCTAAATCTCTCTTGAACGATATATGCAGGTAACTTTGTTTGATTGATAGTAACTGTATCATCTGCATTTAATATCATTACATCAGCTAAAACTTTAATAATTTCATCATATGTTCGTGCACTAATCTTATTTCCCAATTCCATGTGTTCGTTATATCCTGTACTTTTCTCTAAGTTCTTCTAAACAGGATTTATATGATTTTATTTTTATTCCCTCCTCCAATCCGTCCCTCATATACAAGTCCTCATATTTATGGATGGGTAGGGTGGGAGGAATTCTCTGAAGAAATATATGAAGTATTCTCTGATGAATTATTTGTAGTAATCTCTGGTAATGGTTCATGCAATCTGCCATAGTGCATTGGTGGATTTTTCATCAAATGCATCAATGCTATATGCGTCATTGCATTGGTGGGTTTTTGCACTCTTCCATTGGTGCATTTTGCTCTAATGCATTGTGCATAGTATTTTGACTTTCTTTCTCTAAAATACTTCTTTCATGTTCCAGCTTTTTCTTATTCAATTCAAAATATAATTCTTCTAATTTTTTTCATCATTTATCGTATACCATTTTGTTTTTATCTCTTGGATCTTTATTATAGTTTCCTATAAAAAGATACCCCGCCTTTTCAAGCTTAGCAAAAGTTCTTTTTACTGTATCAACACTCATATAGTCGAAGTCTTTTTCTTGCCATGCTCTTATAGAATTGTATGTCCAATATTTCCCGTCATGATAGTTTTTTTACCGGACTTCTTATTTATCTCAATCCAATAATTTATTTGTTGCAATACTAAAGGCTTCATTTAACCCTAATGCTCTTGCCAATGTTTTATTTTGCGATAATAGGCTGTTCATCAAATAAATACATACTCACATCATCTTCCTCCTTTCTTTTTCGATTTTTGGGCATGAAAAAAAGGCAATAGTATTTTTATCTATCACCTCATTAGTTTCTTTTATATTTCTTTCAATCTATCTCTTGCAAATTCAATGTATACTGTAACCCATAATGCAATTTTTAGGTAGTCCATAGGGACTTATCAAAAATGCTATTACCAGTGCTTGAATAAAAGGTAGTTGCGTCTTTTTGTATAAGTGCTGCAAGTGAACCTAATACCACTAAGAACGATAATATTCCTAAAAATCATTCCACTAACACTGATTATGAATTTTTAGAAAAAGAAATTAGTATTGATAGAAGTAATATTATTGGAAATAAAAATTATCTTTAAAATACACCTCATATAATACATCTCCTTTCTCTTAAATCATTTTTGAAATGTCTTAACGCATCCATGATAGCTTCCTCTTTTTCCGGTGTGCATTGTGGAATAACCTGTTTCTCTTTTTTTGATTTATTATAATGCTCCCTCAGTGCAATTCCACATTTCTTTTTAATCTGTGCAATATAAAGTGTCGAAACCTTTAAATCAAACTTTTCCAATATATATTGCTTGATTTGTGCATAAGTCGCTTTACTTTCAGCACTTGTCAAATCAAGCTCATCAAGCTTAATTTCAACATCTATATGTTTATCGACATCAAGTTTGGACAATAACGCTACCGTCTCAACATGTACTGTCTGAGGAAATAAATCAACAGGTTGTACGAGTTCTAGTTTGTATCCATTGTCACTGAGTATCTTTACATCACGTGCGAGTGTTGCTGGATCACAGGATACATAGACTAATCGCTTTGGTGCGATAGTTACGATAGCGTCTATCGTATCTTTTGAACATCCTTTACGTGGTGGATCGATAATCATTGCGTCTGCTTGTATCTTTGATTTGATAATTTGTTGTGCACCTTCGGATGCGTCCGCATTGATGAATTTAATGTTTGTTACATTGTTATTATCCGCATTGGTATTCGCATCGTGGATTGCGTCTGCGACAATCTCAATGCCATATACTTGCTTGGCTTGTTTTGCGGCGATGATACCCATCGTACCTGTACCACAATACAGGTCGATGAGTGTTTCGTTACCTGTTAATCCTGCAAGTTCAATTGCCTTAGAATAGAGTTCTCTTGTTGCGTATGGATTAATCTGATAGAACGATCTAGCACTGATTCTAAACGTACAACCAAGTAACTCTTCTTCGATGTAATGTCTTCCTGCTAGTAGGATTTCTTTTCCATCGAGGATGACATTATCCTCTCGTTTATTCACGATAGCGACAAGGCTCTTAATTTGTGGGTAGTTTGCTAGGACGTCTTTGATTAAGATATCACTGTTATGGAATGGATAGTTTCTTACCACAAGTGCAACCATCACTTCCCCTGTGTTATGTGCATGTTTGATTAATACATGTCGCACTTCTTTTGCACATGCAAGCATATCAAATTGTTTACGGAAGTAATTAGTTAGTTCATTTGATAAATCTGTCTGTACATGACATACATCATATTGCACAATACGATTGGAGTGTGGTGCATAGAAACCCATTTCAACCTTACTGTCATTGCATTGAACTGGTATTTGTACTTTATTACGATAATTCCAATGTGGTTCGACTTTGATAATTGGTTGTATTTCGACATCCATGCCTGCAATCTTATGGAAACAGTCTTTCACTTTGTTTTCTTTGAACTGTGTTTTGTTCGATACTGTCCATATGTTGTAGTTGGCAACCACCACACTGTTTATATACAGAACAGATTGGATCGATGCGATGAATTGATGGTTTTAGGATTTTGATAATACGACCGTAACCATAGTTCTTCTTCATTTTTGTGATGCCAATCTCTGCTTCTTCTCCATTTAGAAGACCTGGCACAAAAATGACGATACCGTTAATACGGGTAACGCCTGCACCATCTTCTGAATAACCTGTCGCTGTTGCGATATATCTCTCGTTCTTTTCCATCATCGTTTACATTCTAAAAAAGGGATATGTTGTATCCCTTATTGTTGTGTTTGTTCTGTCTGTTGTGTTTCTTGGGTCTGTGTTGATTCTGTGTTTTCCTTGTTTTCAGTATTCTCAGTGTTTTGTTGGTTCTTTTGAGCTTCTGCTTCAGCAGCTGCTGCAGCTTCTGCTGCTTTTCTAGCTTCTACTGCATCTCTTAACGCCTGAGCAATTTCTGGATTCTTAGGACTACTTACTAATTGATACTGTGGGGCACTCATTGCGGATGTCTTTGTAAAGATACCGTAAATGAAATTATCCTTATCACGTCCATCTTTCATATTAGAAGTATGAATTTCTAAAGTCATACATCTTCATATCATTGCCTTGTGAGAAGTATACATTTGGATCTAAGATTGCGACCACTGCCTCATAAGCACGTCCACTCACATCCTGAACCACTTCTGCTGTTGATTCCTCTGCTACATCGACGTACACACGTAATGTACCAGTTGCTAGGTGTACACTATGACCTGTTACACCATCAAGTTTACCAACTGCTTCATCAACTTGCTTTAGCTGATCCTTGGTAATTGCAGGATTTAAATCATTTTCATAACGGTTACCCAATACTGGTGAATGGGAATCCATATATGTCGATGCTAGCATCCAACCAAAGTAAATCGCTGGCGCAAGAATCAATATCAAGCATACTGTAAATACAATATGCACAAGTTTTAATCTGGGTTTTCTGTTTTTCTGTGTCATATTACTCTCCGTACTTATTGTAGTCTTTTTCTGAGAAATACGCCAGTCTTAATCATGAACGCGTTTTTTAGAGCTCTTCCTCTAAGATTTGAGATACCATTCCTGGGTTTGCCTGTCCCTTAGATTTCTTCATGACTTGTCCAACTAAGAAACCTACTGCACGACCCTTACCATTCTTGTAATCTTCGATTGCTTGTGCATTTGCGTCGAGCACTTCATTAACCATTGCAGTTAACGCCGAACTATCGGAAACTTGTTTCAAGCCCTTTTCTTCAGCTGCTACTTCTGGATCTTTACCTAGCATCAAGTCATCACATAATTGTTTTGCTTGTGCAGAAGAGACTTTTCCTTCATCCACTAACGCAATCATCTTGGCAAGCATTTCTGGTTTTAATTCAGATTTATCAATGCTTGTTTCATGTTTGTTAAGCCATGCGCTTACTTCGCCTAATAGCCAGTTGCACGCAGCCTTTGCGTTTGTTGTATACTTCATGACTTCTTCAAAGAACTTAGACATTTCCATATCGGCGATTAAAATACGAATGTCATGTTCACTTAATGCATATTGTTTTGCATAACGTTCTTTTCTCGCTTCTGGAAGTTCTGGCATATGTTCTTGAATATCTTGAATCCAAGAAGGATCTAGTTGTATTGGGAAAATATTTGGTTCAGGGAAGAACTTTATAATCCACAGAACCTTCCTTACGACGCATCATGACAGTTGTATTTGTCTTTTCGTCGTAACGACGTGTCTCCTGATGAATCACTTCACCTGCTTCTAATAGTTTCTTCTGACGTTGAATTTCATACTCTACAGCTTTACCGACATGGGAGATAGAGTTTAAGTTCTTAATTTCATTCTTAACACCTAACTTATTAGAACCCTTTGGTGCGATGGAGACGTTAACGTCACAACGCATGGAGCCTTCTTCCATCTTACAATCGGATACACCGATATAGAATAGTGTCTGACGAAGTGCTTCAACGTAAGCTTCTGCTTCTTCTCCTGTCTTCATATCTGGACAGGATACGATTTCGATAAGTGGAGTTCCAGCACGGTTAAAGTCTAATAATGAAAACTTTGTTAAGTGGAACTGCTTCGCTGTATCTTCTTCCATGTGGATACGTTCGATACGTATCTTCTTCTTTCCAGCACTTGTGTTAATTTCAATATATCCATTTCTTCCGATTGGATGGAATTGTTGGGTAATCTGGAATCCCTTTGGTAAGTCGGAATAGTAATAGTTTTTACGATCAAACTTTACAAGTGGATCAATTTCTAAGTGTAGTGCAGTACATGCTTGAATGGCTTTCTTAACTGCTTCTACATTCACTGATGGAAGTGTTCCTGGATGACCTAAGTCAATCTCATTAACACAAGTATTTGCTTTTGCGGCCAAAGGAAGTTGGCGCACCAGAGAACATCTTTGTGTTTGTCTTTAACTGACAGTGAATTTCAATACCTATGGTTGCTTCGTATTCCATTATTTCACCTCCGTCTGCAAATCCTTTAAACCTGTGATATCTTCAATTGCCTTTGCAATTGTAAACATTGTGCTCTCATGCCATGCTGGGCATGTTAGGTTTACACCAATTGGACAACCTTCTTCAAACTCCCATTGGGACTGTCATCGATGGGTCACCTGAGAAGTTTGCCATTGCCATGTAGTTTTCTGCTACTAAGTAGTCAGTTGATAACTTATCATCGTTATTGATTTCATCGATGAATGGTGCGATTGTGCCACTGGCTGGAGCGAGAATGCAATCATATTCCTTAAAGCATTCTTTCATCGCATTAACAATCAAGCGTCTAACCTTCTGTGCCTTACGGAAGATACGCTCTTGGTTCGCTTCAAATAAGCCATAGGATCCAATCACAAATCTTCTACGAATCAAAGGTCCAAAGCCCTTTGTACGTGAGTTTGTCATGATTTCTTGCATATCAGCACCATCTTCACGAACACCAAAACGAATACCGTCTAGGTTTGAGTGATTGGAAGCTGCTTCGCAGTTAGCGATTGTATAGTACGTAGGCAAGATTGCACGCATGAGCTTTTCATCAAAGTGATACATATCTACCACAGCACCTGCTGCCTGAGCTTATCTACAAGTCCGTTAAACATCTTCACTGTTTCTGGATTGGATACACTATCGATGACATTTCCCAAGTATCGCAATCTTCTTGCCTTGGATACTATCATTGAGTGCATCTGTGTAATGTTCAACTGGACGATTTGATGAAGTAACATCTAAATCATCACGTCCTGCTAGTACTTCTAATGTAATGCATGCGTCTTCAACGGATCTTGTAAAGTAACCTACATGGTCTAATGAAGATGCGTATGGAATAATACCGTAACGGCTGATTCTTCCATATGTTGGTTTTACACCAACAACACCACAATAAGATGCAGGTTTTCTAACAGAGTCACCTGTATCTGAACCGATTGCCATTGGTACAACACCTGCTGCCACAAGTGCTGCGGAACCACCAGAAGATCCACCTGTCATACGACGTGTATCCCATGGGTTATGTGCTGCACCTGTAAAGCATGTTAAGTTTGTGCCACCCATCGCAAGTTCATCCATGGATGCCTTCGCAATACATACTGCACCTGCTTCACGCAATTTCTTTGTGATTGTCGCATCATAGATTGGGAAGTAGTTAGAGAGAATACGTGAACCTGAAGTTGTACGAATTCCCTTTGTATTTACGTTATCTTTGATTGCGATTGGAACACCATGCAGTAAACCACCTTCTGGTAGTTGACTTAGTTGATCCTTTGGATCAACAAATGTGATAACTGCGTTTAGTTTCTCTTGTAATTCCTGTGCTTTTGCGTAAGCTTCTTCACAGCGAGCAGCACTATCTGCTGGATGATTTACCATATCTTTAATCATTACTTCACCACCTTTGGTAGAACAAAATGTCCTTCCAATTTCTTCGTTACATTTCTCATCGCATCATCTTGAGAGATCACATGATCTGGCTCATCTTGACGGATGTATGTTGTTGGTTCTTCAAACGGATAAATCATTTCCTCTACACCGTCTGTATTAATTTCTTCCATAAGCGCAAACTGCTTTTCTAACGTACCAAACTCATTAACAAGTTCGTCTGCCTCTTCGTCTGATAGGTTAAACATCAGTTGGTTTGCTAACTTTTGGAAGTATTCTCTATCTTTGTTTTCTACCATGATTTATACCTCGTTTCTCGCTGATATATTTTAGCGTTAAATAGCGATTTTATCAATGTTATCAATCCTTTACAAAACGAGCAATAAACTCTTCTTCTGAAAGAATTGGAATGTTGAGTTGTTTTGCTTTTGTATTTTTGGATGATGACGAAGTCACATCGTTATTAATTAGATAATTGGTTGATTTGGATACAGAACCTGTTACCTTACCACCCTGTGATTCAATGTAGGCCTTTAGCTCATTACGATTTGCGTAATGATGTACATCCCCTGTCACAACAAAGGTTAGTCCTTCACAAAGATTACCACTTGCAACTGTATTTGTACGTTGTACAGTAATTTCATCTAATAGGTCTTCCAGTTGAGCAATATTTTCTGGATCTTTGCACCAAATGACAAAGGCATTAGACTTTTCTGGTCCAATTCCATCGATGGAACTAAATACTTCGGTTGTCTCTGTGTTTCTTGCGATACTAACCAGTTCTCTAAATGGATAGACAGAGAGTAATCGTTTTGCGACATCTTTACCAATCAAAGGAATATTCAGGGCATAAACAAGTTTTGTTTCGTCAATCTCTCTTGCTCGATCGATTGATTCCATGATATTCGTTGCTGACTTTTCACCAAACCCTTCTAAATCTGTTATTTCTTCGTGGTGTTTGGATAAGCGGAAGATATCGCCATATTTTGTAATCCATCCTTCATTGATAAATCTTGCTAGTGTTTGTTCTGAGATACCATCGATATCCATGCCTGCCTTTGATACAAAGCGATTGAATTTCTTCAGTTTTTTAGCCGGACAGCTTGGATTTGTACATTTGAGTGTTTCTGTGCCACGCTCACTCATATCCACAATTGTCTTACTATGACATACAGGACAGGTTTCTGGGATATGGAAACTTCCAACCGCATGTTTCACACTGATGACCTTTGGGATGATCTTATTTGCTTTGATGACTTCAAGTTCACTACCTGCATCACCAATCCCTAAACGTTTACACTCACTAATATTACAGAGGGAGGCACGTTTTGACGGTCGTACCTTCAATTTCTACTGGTTCAAATACTGCTACTGGTGTAATCGTTGATGCTGCACAAGACCACTCGATATGTTCGAGTTTGGATAGTACTGATTCATCTTGCCACTTAAACGCAAAACCTGCTCTAGTCGCATGGTGTCCTGTTACAGAACCACCTGACGCATATTCTGTATCATCATAGACAACAACCAAACCATCGACTGGATATGGATTGATTGCATTTGTAACTTTCTTTGTCCATTTCTCAATTTCTTTGTTGATATTTGCAAGTGTTGGATGTTTTACACACTCACGTTCAACAACTTGGAAGCCTAGCTTCTCCATATAGTCCATACGCTTGCCCCAAGACTTGATTTCTTCTTCTGTATATACAAGCGTAAATGGAATCCAATGAATCTGACGTTTCTTCACTTCTTCGATATCTTTTAGGGTTAATGAACCTGACGCAAGATTTCTTGGATTTGCGTAATCTTCACCAGACTCCATTACAAACTGATTAAAGTCTTCGTATGAAATTACCGCTTCTCCACGAATGACAAGATGTCCCTTTTCAGAGATTGTCTGGGAATTCCTTGGATTGCGGAGGACAAATGGGTAATATTTGTGCCAATATGTCCATCCCCACGGGTAACAACTTTGCTTAACTTGCCATTATCGTATGTCACAACAAGTGTTAAACCATCTAGTTTCCATGAAATCCAGATCGGGCTTTTCCTTCCGCCCACTTTTCAACTTCTTCTGGCTTTTTTGTTTTTCGCAAGTGATAAAGCCAAGAATTCATGAGCCTCTTTTTGGCCTGCGGTATGGTCGCTAGAGACTTTCATTGTTGGAGAGTCTTCTAATACAACACCTGTTTCTTCTTCTAATTTTTTCAGACGATCAAATAAGGCATCCCATTCATAGTCAGTCATCTGTTCTGCCTTACCATCATAGTATGCATCAGCTGCTTGATTTAACTGTGCGACCATCTGTCGCATAAGTTCTAATTTATCTTCGCTCATGTTAACTCCTTAAATCTGTCTTTTTCTTGATACTTGGATGTCCTGCCGCAACCTTCTTGACTCCAAATGGATATGGGAATGCGATTTCTGCAATCTCATTTTTTTGATACTGATGACTAAGCCTTCACCAAACTTTGCATGAATGACTGTATCACCCTTCTTTAATCCTGAAGGTTTTGCCTTTGCCATCTGTTGTGTAAAGGATGAAGCACCATTATCAAATAATCTTTCTGATAAACGAACCTCTCTTTGTGCATTACCTGCATGCATACTAGAGCCTAAATGTTCAATATATTCTGCATCGATTTCCTCGATAAATCGTGATGTTGTTCGTACACGCTGTAGAATCATTGAGAATCCACCTGCTTCGGTTAGATAGAGTTTATTTCTAGCTCTTGTAAATGCAACGTACGCAAGACGTCTTTCTTCTTCCACACCACGATGACTTTCATTCACTGCTCTTTCATTTGGGAATATACCTTCATTCATATCTGAAATAAACACTGTATCAAACTCCAAGCCCTTAGCCGCATGGACTGTCATTAACTGTACAAAGTCACTTGCCAGTGTCTCTTCACGGTCTCCATAGAGGGATACTAACTGCAAGTATTCATCAATGTACTTTCTGGATATGTCTCAGAGAATTCTTTCACGTCGTCAATTAATTCTTTTAAGTTTTCAATGCGATCTTGTTCCTTGGCTTCAGTTAACATCGCACGATAGCCACTTTCTTCAATGATTTGTTCAAACAGTTTAAAGATTTCAATCTCACCACTATTTGCGCGTTTACGCCATGATTCGACCATGTTTACGAAGTTTATCATCGTCGTTAACATCTTGCCACTAAATAGAGAAGTATCTTTCAGCACTTCATACATGGAAGTATTTCTTGCGCGTGCAGTTTCCACAATTAAATCCATCGTCTTATTTACCAATTCCCACGCTTTGGGACGATTGAGAATACGTTGTAATGCAAGATCATCTGCTGTCGTTACCATACGTAGGTAACATAGCGCATCCTTAACTTCCTGACGTTCATAGAAGCGTGTGCCACCATAGATGATGTATGGAATTCTTTCATCAAGTAGTGCTTTTTCTAAGGAACGAGATAAGTAATTGGAACGATATAAAATCGCAATGTCATGATAACTCTTACCTTCACGATGTAAACTAGAAATCTTACCTGCAATCCAAGCAGCCTGATATTCATCACTCGCTGCAGAATAGTGGGTAATCTTTTCATCGCTATGACGATTTGTAAATAGTTCTTTATCTACACGATATTTATTATTTTTAATGACAGAGTTTGCGCCATTGAGGATTGCCTCAACAGAACGATAATTCTCATTTAAAATGATTGTTTTCGCTTGTGGATAATCTTTAGCAAAGTTCATGATGATATTTACATCCGCACCACGCCATGTATAGATTGTCTGGTCTGGATCACCTACCACAAGTAAGTGATTCATAGGCCCTGTTAATTGGTTGATTAATTCATATTGTTTTCTTATCGATATCCTGAAACTCATCTACCAAGATATAGTTAAAATGTCTTTGCCATTTCTCTAGGATTTCTGGGAATTTCGCAAACATGCGTACAGTCCATAAAATCAAATCATCAAAGTCTAATGCATATAAATCTCTTTGACGCTTTATCATAGAACGTATATATCTCTGCCTTTACTTTATCCGCATGATAATCACCAGCCAAAACAAGCGCTCTTTCTGGTGTAATATCTGCTGTTTTATTATTGGCAATGTAGTCCAACATAGAACTATAAGAATATGTTGTCGCATCAATTCCTTGTAACTTATACGCTTCCTTGAGTACAGACTTTTGGTCTTCTGTATCCATGATAGTAAAGTTACGTGGATATCCCATCGCAATAATATCTTCGCGTAGAATACGTACACATAAGGAGTGGATGGTACTTACCCATGGTGCACTTGTCTGACTAGCAAGCATATTACGAACACGCTCTTTCATTTCATTAGCTGCTTTATTGGTAAATGTGATTGCCAAAATCTTCGTTGGCCAAACATTTTCATCTTCAATCAAATGCACAATGCGCATCGTTAAAACTCTCGTCTTACCTAGAACCTGCACCCGCAATAATTCTCAGGTACTTTTCTTTGGATAAGACTGCATCTTTTTGGTTTTCATTTAAACTATTTATATCAATCATCGCTACACACTCCACATTCTGCATTACTTCATTTTGGATTCAAAATAATATTTTCGGTGAATCTATTTCCCGTAGGTTCTATTATACCATTGACTACCCTCAATGAGGGGCTGTAGCACAATGTAAATATATTATTTTCTTTTCTGAAACCCCTAAGGAAAGCGTGCAGTTCATGATATAATGAGCAAAGAGGTAACCCCATGTCAAGAATAGCAAATCAATGGAAAGATTATACCTGCTTTGATGCAGGAAATGGCGAGAAATTAGAGCAGTGGAAAGGTATCGTTTTAAGACGTCCAGACCCACAAGCAATCTGGCCAGCAAAGCAGAATACAAACCTATGGCAAGATACAGATGCCATCTATCATCGCTCTGATAAAGGTGGTGGTCATTGGGAGTATCGCAAGAAGCTTCCAGAATCATGGACTATCAATTATAAAGATCTTACATTCAAGGTATCCCCAACTGGTTTTAAACACACTGGCTTATTCCCTGAACAAGCAGTGAACTGGGATTGGATGTCTGATCTAATCAAGAAATATCCAAATGAAGAGATTCGTGTTCTCAATCTTTTTGCCTATACTGGTGGAGCTACCATGGCATGTGCCAAGGCTGGTGCTGCAGAAGTGGTACACGTAGACGCATCCAAAGGCATGGTGCAATGGGCAAAAGAAAATCGTGACTTGTGTGGTCTTCAAAATAATAAAATTCGTTTTATCGTTGATGATTGCTTGAAGTTCGTTGAACGTGAAAAGCGCCGTGGACATACCTATCATGGTATCCTAATGGATCCACCTTCCTATGGAAGAGGTCCAAATGGTGAGATGTGGAAGTTTGAAAAAGAAGTCACAAAGCTAATCCAAGCTTGTGCAGAAATCCTTGATAAAGACGCATTGTTCTTCTTAATCAATAGCTATACAACTGGTTTCTCTTCTATCGTTTTAGATAACACACTTCGTACTATGATTTTGCCAGATCATCCAAATGGTATTGTGGAAACAGGCGAAATTGCCCTTCCAATCGCAAATCGTGATTTACTACTCCCATGCGGAATCTATGGCAGTTGGCAGAGAAAATGATTAACGTCCTCTACGAAGATAACCACGTCTTATGCGTGGAAAAGCCAATCAATATTCCTGTCATGGAAGATGATTCTCACGACATGGATTTATTAACCATGTGCAAAGAATATCTCAAAGAGAAATATCAAAAACCAGGTAACGTATATTGTGGTCTAGTACATCGATTAGATCGTCCTGTTGGTGGTGTCATGGTATTTGCGAAGACCTCCAAAGCAGCTGCTCGTTTATCCGAGTCTGTTCGAACACACCAACTAAAGAAAGAATACCTCGCAATTCTCGACGGTATTCCTACAAAGAAGAGTGATACATTAGAAGATTATCTATCCAAGGATACTCGTACCAATACCGTCAGTGTGACTGACCCAAACCATGGCAAGAAATGTCATCTATCCTATGAAGTCGTTGACCAAAGAGGAAGACAGTCACTTGTACACATCATACTTGGTACAGGTCGATCACATCAGATTCGCGTTCAATTCGCTAGTCGCAAATTACCACTCATTCACGATCAACGATACAATCCACATACAACAAAAGGTCCGATTGGATTGTATGCATTCCGCTTAACATTCCCACATCCAACTTTAAAAACACCTATCGTAGTACAAGCAACCCCTACTTCATCAATATGGAAAGAATTTGAGGTGAACTATGACAAACTATAATAAAAATCCCCAAAGAGTACAGCATAGTAGCGGTACAATCAATCCACCAAGAAAACGCAAAAAACCAAGACGTCGTATTCGTCCTGAAATTTTGATTGGACTTGTGATTGTTCTTTGTATTCTGGTAACAGCACTCATACTACCAAATATGATTACCAATTCAAAGTTAAAGGGCCTTGGCTATACCAATACGCAAATCAAAGAAATCAAAAATGAAAGACTCACAAAGGAAATCTTGGACAATCGATACTACTCTGTGGCACTTGCGAATGCACTTGATAAAAAGACACTGAATGTGGATTACTTAGAACTTTATACATCTGTAAAAGATAACCGTGCACTAACTGCAGAAGATTTCTTACTTGCTAGTCGCCTTAAGGATAAGGGATATGAACAAGCACAGATTCTCAATCTCTTTAAGAATTTAGAGTATTGGGAAATTACACCACTACTTGTATTCGATTATCAATGGGATGAAAAAGTGTATATCGATGATTGTGTTCTACATCGTGATACAAACTCCAAAGATTCTTTCACATTATCAAACAAGTTCATCGAACCAAATACAGAAAATATCGTATCTGACCCTTCTTCCATCACAGTATATGTGAAATCAGAAGAATAATCTACCAGCAGAATACGCACCAGAAGATCTACAGACAATCGATCTTCAATACGCATCACAAGGTGTACAGTTACGTGCAGAAGCAGCTAAAGAACTTTGAAGCACTTTCTGCCGCAAGTATCCAAAACAAGGTTCCATTCTTTGCGTCAACAGGATATGTATCCTATCAAACATTAAAGGATATCTACAATTCCTATAACGCAGATGTAGCCAGCTTATATGCGGATGTCCCTGGACAATCCGAACAACAGACAGGTTACGCTGCAGATGTAAGTCCTACATATGAAGGTGGTGCCTTCTCACAGACAAACACCTATCAATGGCTCAAAGAAAACGCAACAGAATATGGATTTATCTTACGTTATCCTGTTTCAAAAGCAGCGATTACAGGCAATAAGTCTGAAACAAACCAGTTACGTTACTTTAGGCAAATCACTAGCTAAGGCTATCGTTGATTCCAATCTAACTTATGATGAGTATTACGCATTATATCTAGCAAGTTGGTCAGATGAGAAAAATATGCCAAAGGAAAATGTATTAAGTGCTACAAATTATCAAAAATATCTAAATGAAAAGTCCGACGAATAATCGGACTTTTCTTTCTATTTTCCTAAGAACTTCAAGATTTCTTCACGTCTAGCTTCCATATCATTGTAGCCAAGTTCATATAAGGCCTTTGTCTTTTCAACATCACCCTTATAGCGAGATACCTTGATATTCTGTGATGGTAGGATATGTATTGCTTTACCCTGTTCTACTTGTTGGTTGATAATCTCAACTTGATGATAGTAGTTTAAATGACGGACATGATAGTCTTTCGCCATCTGTGGGCACTTATGATAGATAATGCGCATTAAGAATTCCACGAACTTACTTGCTGGCTTACGAACATAGTCCTTTGGTTTTGTTGTGATGACAAGTGTCTTTGTACATCCTTGTTCTAAAGCACGCTCAATAGGAATCATCTTTGTAATACCACCATCGAGTAACTTCTTACCACGATAGTTTACAATCGCTGAAGCGATTGGAAGTGCACAACTACCTAACAATACTTGCATACTATCATCCATTTCATCAATGCCATAGTATACTGTCTTGCCTTCATCTAACACATAACAACCCACTTCAATATTTGCCTTTTGATCTAATAAAGGCTGAATTGTCATATGTGCTTCCTTCTTTAATACATCATTGAATAGATGGTTATATGCCACGAAATGACCTTCTTTTAACAACGCCTTAAAACCAACAATATCTGGTGCGATGGAGTATTTTGTTGCCAAATCATAGGCAATCTTTGTTTCTCCTTGCCAATAGAGTGCTAGATATACCGAACCACTCGAAATACCAACACCATAATCAAATGTAATATTGTTATCGTTTAACCACTTTACGGCACCTGCAGTATACGCTCCACGGATACCGCCGCCTTCCAATACTAAACCAATCTTTTCCATATAACCTCTTTCTTTATACTAGTGGGATAAAAACATTTAGAACCGCTCTGAATACTTTTACAATCCATACAGTATCACGCACTTCTTCATATGTAACTTCTTGTGATACTGCAAGCGCCTCTAAGAAATTCTCTTTCATCTTATATACAGAATCTGTATCATACATCACCACACCATTTTCAAAGTGTAGGAAGTAACTACGATAGTCTGTATTCGCTGTACCCACGATACCGAATTTATCATCAGCCACCATATTCTTGGCATGATTGAAGCCCGGTGTGTACTCATAGATTTTAACACCGTTTGAAATTAAATCGAAATAATGTCCACGGGTAATCTGGAATACAAGTTTTTTATCAGGAATATGTGGTGTTAAAATACGCACATCCACACCATTCTTCGCAGCCATCTTCAGCGCAGTCTTCATTGACTCCGTTAGGATTAAGTAAGGTGCGTCGATATAGATATATTCCTTTGCGTGTTGAATCATATTTAAATGCACATTTAACGCAAATGGTTCTTCATCTGTAGGTGTATCAGAGTATGGTTGATAGAAACCCTTTGTATTTGCAGGATATTCATACTGCAAGTGATACTGTTCGTAATCAATACTATCATTTGTACCACGCACATAGGTATACATCCCTAAAGAAACATACATGTAAAGGACCATACTGCATCCCCTTCAATCATGATGGCACTATCTTTCCAATAACCAAAACGACGATGTCGATTGATGTATTCATCCGAGATATTCACACCACCTGTAAAGGCAACACGGTTATCTACCACCGTAATCTTACGGTGGTCACGGTTATTCATAAGAGCTGCTAAAGATGGACGTATCTTATTGAAACGATACGTTTCAATTCCCACGTTTTTGAAGTTGTTTATCAAAGTGAATTGGGATATCCAAGGCTCCAAAGTCATCATAGATCATGATAACTTTGACACCCTGTTGAACCTTTTCCTCAAGTAACGCAACTAAATCATCTAACATCCAACCTTGATTAATAATGAAATATTCTAAGAAGATAAAATGCTTTGCGCTAGAAAGCTCTTTTTTAAATACTGGGTACCATTCTTCACCACTCTTGAAATAGGTGCTTGTTGTGTGTTCATAAACTGGAAATCCACCACCGCGAATTCCATAACGGAAGATCTGTTTTGCGTCTTCATCGTGGATATCATCAAGTATCGATTCATCTGGTTTGATTAGATCTGAAAGTGAACGTGTTGCACGTACGGTTCCATGATGTAGTTTTTTCGGTACCTTACGGTTTCCTGTAATCAGATAAAGTGGAACCCCAATCACTGGTGCAGCTAATACCAATAATAACCAACCAATCTTATACGATGGATCGTTTCTTCGATTGATAATATAGATTGCGATAATCAGCGCTAAGATATCGAGCACTGGCATTGCAGTTCCATAGGTTGTAGAACCCATAAAAACAGTATTACAAAAAAATCCCAACTGTAATAGGATCAGTGGGATCACTACCATTAATCGACCCTGTCAGTACTCGCCATAATTTCTTCATAAAAAGTATTATACCAAACTCCTTTGAATTCTCTAAATTAGAGTGTTAATAAATAAATGTTCTTCACTTTCTCACCACGCCGATATAGCCAATGATTCTTTGGAACATTCACTGTCTGCAGTAGTTCTGCATGTAGGGATTGTATTGTCTTATCACTTGCGATATTGTCTGGTGAACATGTAATAATCACATTGTGAAAATGATACTCTTCTTTTGCGATTTGAAGTAACAATTGGCATGCATGATAGGCATAATGGTTTCCACGAAATTCATCATAGATTCGATAACCTATATTTCCTGCATAGTATAATTCTTCATCCATGCCAAAAGCGTAAATCACATTCACCAATACACTCATAATCTCCATGACGATAAATACTATAAACAATCGACTTTGGTGAACGATTAAAAAATGAAACTGGAATCACTTCCCGAATCCTCAAATCGACACTATCCGATTCATATAGCTGTTTCTTTATCATTGCAAGTTTCCTATAGTTTTTCTTTTACGATATATACTGGACGATTCTTTACTTCCATATATGTCTTTGCTAGGTATTGGCCAATCACACCAATGGACAATAGTTGTAGTCCAGATGCTAGTAAGATAATACATACCAGTGATGGCCAACCAGCAGTTGGATCACCAAACATTAACTTACGGATTACAACAAATATAATCATCAAAAATGAAAGGACACAAAACAGCACCCCTACAAAGGATGACATCGATAAAAGTGCTGTGGAATATGCGGTTAGACCATCAAATGCATATTTCCATAACTGCCAAAATGACCACTTGGTTTGACCGTATTTACGCTGTACATTTTCATATGCAACCCACTTTGTATTAAAACCAACCCAACTAAAGATTCCTTTTGAGAAACGATTCTTTTCTGTAACGGAAAGAACAGCTTCTACCACACGCGTATTCATAACACGATAGTCTCTTGCGCCATCCATTACTTTTGTCTGTGAGAAACAATTTAAGATTTTATAGAATAATTTTGCAAACCAAGAACGGATACGTGGTTCCCCTCTCGTGCAGTACGTCTAGCAACAACTTGATCTGCGCCCGCAAAAATCTCATCAATCATCTGTGGTAGTAATGATGGTGGATCTTGTAAGTCAACATCCATAATCGCAACTAAGTTTCCTGAGGCATGTTGAAGGCCTGCATAGATTGCGGCTTCCTTGCCAAAGTTACGAGAAAATGAGAGGAGCTTTACGCGCTTATCCTTTTTGATGTAAGTTCTTGATTTCTGTAACAGTTCCATCTGTTGAACCATCATCCACGAAAATCAATTGATACATGATTGCATGTTTTAAAAAGTAAGCGTCATTCTTACAAAATTCTTCGTAGAAATATTTGATGTTTTCTTCTTCGTTATAACAAGGAACGATAACTGTTAATAATTTCGGCATAATACTTCCCTCATCTTTGCACTTAAAATAGCATAATCATCGCTACACTTCAATGTAGGATGTTACTTCAAAAGTAAAAAGGTTTAACCAGATGGTCAAACCTTCGCTTCATTAGTCAGCGACTTCTTTCGCAATCTTGCGATAGATATCCTGTAATTCTTGTTTTTGTGCATCGGACAATTGTTTATCTGGATCATCCTTTGATAATTCAAAATCATCTAAAAGTGATACATGATAATCAACCAGCTTACCATTCTTTACACCGATAACTGCTGGCACATAGAAGCCTTTTTCACCAGATGAATTTACCTTTAATACTGGATCAATGTATTCTAGTAACTTCTTGTAGTCATCTTTTTCAACTTTCGCAGAAGCGTCGACGTAATAAATTGTTAAGTTTAATTCCTTTGCGACTTCATTTAACTCTGGAACAGCACGGTTACACCAAGCACATTCATCATATCCGTAATAAAGAATACCTGTTCCACCCTCTTCAAACATACGTAGAGATTCTTTCAATGTGATAAGTTGGAAATCTGCGACATCATTGCGAATCCACTTATAACCTTTCATATCTGCCTTTGTGGAATTTAATTTGATTGGATTTGTGATTGTGAGTGTATTTGAAGTTTCACTTGTAGATGTGTTCTTCTTACTCTCAGTTTTATTGAAACAGCCTGCTAGTAATACGACTGCTAATAAGCATGTTAAGATTTTTTTCATTTGATACCTCTTTTCTTTGCGTTTTAGTATAGCACAATTTAGAAAACTCAATCTATTTTTCTTACTTCAACAGAATGGGAAAAAGATTCAATCTTTTCACGCGTAGCCATACCCTTAGAGTATGCAGTCGCAGAACCGCAAGATGCCCCAAAGCGGAAGCTATCAACGATATTTCTGGAACGGTTATATTCCATCAAGAATCCCGCAACGAGAGAATCTCCAGTTCCTACTGTATTTACAATCGTTGTTGGATCTAATACATCACAATGGAAAGTACCTTCCTTACAAGCGAGTATTGCATTTCCATCCGTATCTAAAACCATAACATTTTCTACACCTTGTGCATGTAATTCTTTCGCTGCACGGCTCATATCATCGACTGTTTCAACAGGATAGGATACAAGTTCTTTTACTTCTTCCTTTGTTGTCTTCAATAAGAAAATCTCTGTTGATAACATACTCCTTACAAGCTGAGCATCTGTATCCAATACAACCTTGATGCCATCTGCCTGCAACTTCTTTAAGATAGATACCATATGTTCAACGGTATAAGATGGTGTATTTCCAGCCAATACAAGAACATCATTTTCATATAGAGTATTTAGTTTTCCCGCAAGATTATCTAAATCTTTATCTTGAATATACGGACCACATGCATTCATGTTTGTGTCAGTTGTAGAATTACACTTTACATTGATACGTGTATTTCCATCAATATAAGAGAAGTTAGGGACGAATATCCTGATATTTCGTTAATAAACGTATATAGAAATCTTTTGTAAATCCACCAAGGAAACCAAATGCACGTGATGGAACACCTAAGTTGCTTAAAACAATAGAAATATTGATACCCTTACCACCCGCTTCATAGTATTCCAAATCAGAACGATTTGTTTTTACCTGCTTCAAGCGGTTCTGAAAACTCCATGTAATAATCTAACGAAGGATTAATTGTACATGTACAAATCATATTACACCTCTGCTACGTTCTGAATAATCTTCAAGATTACTTGTACAGATAATTCTAATTCATCGATGACACAATATTCAGAAGCGACCATGGAAGTTTCCACCACCACAACCAATATTAGGACATGGTAGTCCCATGAAGGAAAGTTGCGCACCATCAGTTCCACCACGGATTGGTTCTTGTAGAATATGAATTCCTAACTCTTCCATGGACTTTTTCGCAATCACAACAGCAGTTGGATCTTTATCCAATACTTCCTTCATATTACGATAACTATCCTTGATTTCAATTGAGACAGCACCTTCTCCATACTTTGTATTGATAAATTCAGCTGCCTTTAACATTAACTCTTTCTTCGCTGTTAACTTTTGATAATCATGATCACGAATAATGTATTCTAATTCAGCATTTTCTACATCACCCTTCATATCATGAAGATGGATAAAACCTTCCCATAACTCTGTATGTTCAGGTACTGCATGTGCAGGCATCATTGCTTGATATTCACATGCAAGCTTTGCCGCATTAATCATACGATTCTTTGCGGAACCTGGGTGAATGGAACGTCCTTTGAAATGTAATACTGCAGATGCCGCATTAAATGTTTCATCTGATAATTCACGTACTGTTCCGCCATCCATCGTATAGGCAAACTTAGCACCGAACTTCTTTACATCAAAGAAGCGTGGACCATTTCCAATTTCTTCATCCGGTGTAAATCCAATCGCAATCTCACCATGCTTTACTTCTGGATGTTCATGCAAGTATACAAGAGCTTCCATAATGGAGGTAATACCAGCCTTATCATCTGCACCAAGTAATGTAGTGCCATCCGTTACCATTAAACGCTTCCCCTTAAATTCCTTCATCCATGGGAAACGTTCCATCGATAATGTTACCTCTGGATTTAAAGCAATGTCATTGCCATCAAAGTTTTCAATGATACGTGGATTTACATTGGTGCCACTAAAATCAGGGGCTGTATCCATATGTGCAATAAAGCCTACTGTATCAATTACTTTATCTGTATTTGATGGTAGCTTTGCGTATACATAACAATGTTCATCAACGGATACATCTTGTAATCCTAATTCTTTTAATTCCTCAACGAGAAGATTTGCTAAATCAAATTGTTTCTTTGAGGAAGGTGTTTCTTGTTCATTTGCAGGATCTGATTGTGTATCAATCTTGCAATAACGGATTAATCTTTCTGCTGCGCTCATATTCTTTACTCCTTTTTATTGTTGTAAGAATGAGTGTTCATATTGAATCCCATTCTTTACGTTTTCTAATGTTTGTTTATCACATAGTGTTTCAATGATTTTTAATGCAAAATCAATTGTCGCACCCATACCACGACCTGTAATCAAGTTACCATCTTTGACTGCCAATACCTGTTGGTATTCACCATTAAAGTTTGGTTCATCAAAAGTTGGATAACAAGTATACTTTCTATCTTTGTAGTAAACCACGATGACCTAAAATCGATGGTGCTGCACAAATAGCACAGGATAATTTCCCTGCTTTAAAGTGTGCTTCATATAAATCAACGAGTTTCTGATTGTTTTCAAGATTTTGTGTACCTAATTTTCCACCTGGCAAAATCATAACATCGTATTCATTTTGAAACTCGCTAAACAGTTTATCAGCCTGAATCTTCACTTGATGGGATGTCGTGACTGTCAGTGTCTCATTCATTGAAATCATATCAATAGTTAAACCTGCACGACGTAATAAATCAACCGTGATGAGACCCTCACAGGTTTCAAATCCATCTGCCATAAAAATTGCACATTTCATTTCAATATCTCCTATCGATTCGTTGTTTCTGTTTCAACTTATGATAAATATTATACACCTTCAAGGCTTTGCCTTATCATTTATACTCTATTTTATATATGTTTGTAGCATAGAAAAACCGCAGTATCTGCGGTATTCACTTTAAAATTTGACGAACTCGTTTTTGCAGTTCTTTCACAGTTTTCTCTTCAAACCAAGGATTCTTGCCAAGCCATCGAAAGTTCAGTGGGCTTGGATGAACAATTGGGAAGTACTTTGGTAAATATTCTTGATAGTTTTCTACTGTTTCTGTTAGATTCTTCTTTTTCTTTTTTTCCTAGATAATAATCGATAGAATACTTTCCAACCAACAATGTCAATTCAATATTTGGCATTAACTTTAAAAACTTCTCATGATATTCTTGCGCAATAAACTTGCGTGGTGGTAAATCACCTGTTTTTGCCTTACCAGGATAGTAGAAATCCATTGGTAAGATTGCGATATCCTTACTATAGAATTCCTTTATCATCAATACCCATCCACTTACGTAAACGAATACCAGATTGATCATCGAAAGGAATTCCTGATCTTTCTACATGTGACCCTGGAGCTTGTCCGATAATTAAAGATTTTTGCGCTAGCATCTACCTGTAAGATGGGACTGTATCCGTTCTTTGTATATTCTTTATTTCGTGGATCTTTTTTCAACTCTTCTAATAATTGTTCTATTTTCATATTCATGACCTCTGAAAGGAAAAATCCTGCTATCTTTCAATAACAGGATAAACCAATTACATTTCAGTTTCAATCTTACCGATCTCACGAGCGTGTCTTCTACGATCGATTTCTGTTAGATACTTCTTACGAATACGAATATCTTCTGGTGTAATTTCTACTAATTCATCATCATTGATAAATTCTATCGCAGCTTCTAGTGACAAGATGCGTGGTGGAACAAGCTTCATCGCTTCATCGTTACCAGTAGAACGAACAGCCGTCATCTTCTTATTCTTGATTGGGTTAACACCCATATCCATATTCTTAGCGGATACACCAATAATCATACCTTCATATACAGGTGTCTGTGCACCGATGAATAACTGACCACGTTCCTGAATATTCCAAAGAGCGTATGTCATAGCACCACCTGTTTCAGTAGAAATGAGTGCACCATTTTCACGCTGTGGAATTTCACCCTTAAATGGTTCATAACCATCTAAACGCTGTACCATAGTACCTTCACCATGTGTCATATTGATGAAGTCGGATCTAAATCCGATTAATCCACGTGTAGGACACTTATAAGTGATACGTGTATATGTGCCAATTTCTTCCATGTCAGAAAGAATACCCTTACGTACATTGAGGGCAGAGATAACAGAACCAGAATATTCTGTTGGAACGTCAATCACAACTTCCTCGATAGGTTCACATGTAACACCATCAATCTTCTTCATAATAACTTCAGGACGTGATACTGCAATTTCAAAGCCTTCACGACGCATTTGTTCTAGTAAGATTGTTAAGTGTAATTCACCACGACCAGATACCTTAAATGTATCTGTAGAATCTGTATCTTCAACCTTTAAACCAACATTTACTTCAAGTTCTTTATCTAAACGTTCACGAATATTACGTGAAGTTACAAACTTACCAACTTGTCCAGCAAATGGAGAATCATTAACCATGAAGTTCATGGAAAGTGTTGGTTCTTCAATCTTTAACATTGGCATTGGATCTGGAGCACCTTGAGGACAGAGTGTATCACCAATATTAATATCAGGGATACCAGAAATCATACAAATTTCACCACACTGGATTTCATCAACTGGAACACGACTTAATCCCTTGTAGATAAAGATCTGATTTGTCTTGCCTTGATGTGCACTACCATCCGCATTACATACTGTATACGATGTCGCAGCCTTTAATGTACCTTTATATACACGTCCAATACCTAAACGTCCAATATAATCATCATACGCAAGTGCACTAATCTGCATCTGTACTGGCTCTTCAATCAAGTTTGGATAAGCTTGTGTATGATGGATAATTGTTTCAAATAGTGGGACAATATCTTCATTTGTACCATCCTGCTCATAATTAACAATACCCTCTCTAGCCTTACCAAATAGGATTGGGAAGTCTAACTGATCATCTGTTGCGTTTAGCTCGAGGAATAATTCGTATACTTCGTCGATAACTTCGTTAGCGCGAGCATCTTGCTTTATCCATCTTATTGATTAATAAGATAGGGACGTAAACCCTGCTTCTAATGACTTCTGCAACACGAAAACGTGTTTGTGGCATTGGTCCTTCTGCTGAGTCTACTAACAAGATAACCGTATCAACTGTTTTGATAATACGCTCAACTTCAGAAGAGAAGTCTGCGTGACCTGGTGTATCAACGATATTAATCTTGTAGTCTTTGTATGTTACAGAGCAGTTCTTGGAATAAATAGTAATTCCTCTTTCACGTTCGAGATCGTTGGAGTCCATAATGCAGTCTACAACCTTCTCGTTATCTTTAAATACGTGACTCTGTTTGAGGAATGCGTCTACTAGCGTTGATTTTCCAGCATCAACGTGAGCAATAACAGCAATGTTAATAATCTTTTGATAATCCATCTTCTCTTCACCTTCTTTTAAGCATAAGCGGATAAATTATATATTTTATAGCCATAAATTACAACCCAAACCCACTTAAAAATACAGATGTTTTCATTGACGATAGATGTGGAGGTTGCTATAATATTTGAGCGATGCACCAGTGGTGGAATCGGCAGACACGTACGCTTGAGGGGCGTATGAGGGCAACTCGTGCAAGTTCAAGTCTTGTCTGGTGCACTAATTTAACCCACAACAGTGGGTTTTTTTATGCTTTCCACCTACATTTTCATATGTACTTTCATGAAAAATATTGCAAGTTGATATTTAATTTCAATAAAAAGTAATGTAAGCGGTATAAAATCTCTTTACTTTTATTAGTAGCAAAAACTATCATGTATATCTATAGGAGGAAAAGAGTAAATATGAAAAAGTATTGATTCCGGCTTTTAGCTTTTAACAATGGCTTTTATCCTTTGCCGGCTGCTCAAAAATCTGAAAAAACAGGTTCTACAGCAGAAACAAAAGAGACAGTAAAGACAGACTACGATGTAGTAGTTATTGGCGCTGGTGGAGCTGGTCTTACTGCCGCTATTACTGCAGCTGAAAACGGTGCATCCGTTGTTGTTGTTGAAAAGATGGCAGCTATCGGTGGTAACACAGCTCTATCTGGTGGTGAAATGGCAGCACCTGGTAACTGGTTACAAAAAAAGGAAGGCATCGAAGATAGTGCTGATAAGTTCTATGAAGATGTTATGAAGGGTGGCGACTACAAGGCTAACCCTGAACTCGTTAGAGTTTTAGCTGACAACGCTTTAAGCGCTGCTGAATGGTTACGTGATGACATCAAGGTTGACTTCGAAGACAAGATGATGTTCTTCGGTGGACACAGCGTAATGCGTTCCTTAGTACCACACAACGAATCTGGTGTTGAAATCATCCAGAAGTTAAAGGCTAAGGCTGATGAATTAGGTATCACAGTATTAACAAACACAAAGGCTACTGAATTAGTAGAAACAGACAAGAAGGTTACTGGCGTTAAGGCAACAACAAAAGATGGTGATGTAACTTTCACAGCTTCTAAGGGTGTTGTTCTTGCGACAGGTGGTTTCGGTTCTAACATTGAAATGCGTAAGGAATACAATCCAGAAATGGATGAAAAGATCCTATCTACATGTTCTCCAGGAAGTACTGGTGACGGTATTGTAATGGCTGAAAAGATTGGTGCAGCTACAGTTGATATGTCATATATCCAAACATATCCAACATGCGATATCACATCAGGTACATTATTATATGTTGGTGACGTACGTTTAGCTGGTAGATCAATCCTTGTTAACAAGGAAGGTAAGCGTTTCGTTGAAGAACTAGAACGTCGTGACGTTATCTCTAAGGCTGTTACAGAACAAACTGGTGGCGTTTCATACATGTTCTGGGATGAAGCATCTATGGAAGCTTCTGGTGTTAAGGAAGCTCACCCTGAAGAATACGAAAGACTCATCAAGGAAAAGCACTTAGTGAAGGCTGATACAATTGAAGAAGCTGCTGCTTTCTTCGGTATTGACGCTGAAGCATTAAAGAAGACTATCGCAGACTACAACCAATACGCTGCAGATGGTAAGGACTTAGAATTTAACAAGCGTGGTAAGTTAGTTGCCTTCGGTGAAGGTCCATACTACATCATGGTTTCACAACCATCTGTTCACCACACAATGGGTGGTGTTGTAATCAACACTAACGCTCAAGTATTAGACAAGGATGGCAAGGCTATCGCTGGTCTATACGCTGCTGGTGAAGTTACTGGTGGTATCCACGGTACAAACCGTCTGGGTTCTGACGCCATCGCTGATATTACAGTATTCGGTAGAATCGCTGGCGAACAAGTATCTAAGTAATAAACATATAAAGCGAGATGATATCATCCCTGCTTTTTATTTTAGTAACTCTATTGTTCTTATCATCTTTTTTCACTGTAACAATCGTATAACTACATGAATTTACTATGATTTTAATATCATCAGTAATACATATCCAATTCCTTCCTTCTTTGGATATCTTACAATTCTTATCTCTTATTTTATTTTTACAATACTCGACAACATCTTCTATATCTGAACTCAAACTTTCTTGGATTCTAATTAGTCCTTCAGACGTTGTATTCATATTATCTATATTTAATAAAAATTCTTCTACTGTTTCATTTTTTTAAGTATTTTTAGTATTATTTGAAAGAAATTTCTTTTACATCTTTTACGTAATTCTCTATACATTCTTTCCATTCATCATCATTTCCCCACCAATGATATTTTGAATAATTCATTCTATCCAAAAACTTTAGATGGGATAGATTTTTTTCAATCTCCAATTACAAATATGTTTACTTTTTAATGATACATTCTATCAGACTATTTTTATGTCTAGATTTTTCCTAAGACAACAAGTTTATCCCCACCATCTCCCCATTGATGTGGAGCAATATATACTTTTAGTACCAGGAGAAAAAGTTTTACACCAGATTTTTATTTCATGTTCTTCCCATAAAAATCTTTTTATCAACTATATTTCCAACCATACACCATCTCCAGAGATAATTTTTAACTTTGTTTTCTACCATAGTCATTTTACCTTAACCTAATTATAGCATGTAAAAAAGCCTCAATAATGAGGCTAATTCCATTGTTTAAAATCGTTATGATATAGCTGAGAAAGTTCTTTTCGGTTCTACACTGCCTTGTGGATATGTATAGACTGAAAGATTTGCGTCAGTATACATCTGCTTTAAAGCATCGATATATTCCCAACTATATTCAATCATCTCCCACTTAGTAAACCATGAGTTATCACCAATCATGCACGCATGTAACATTCTTTCATATGCTTCTGGTGTGTTTAACTTAAAGATTAAATTACAGTTTTGGCAGAAGTCCATCTGTGCTTTTGTAATACTATCTTCACCTGGTGTCTTGATATTAAATTCAAGATATACTCCTTCTGTCGGCTGAATCTTAATCACTAGTACATTAGGATCTACATCCTCACGCTGTCTTTTGAATGTGATTTTAACTTCAATCTCACGTCGAGCCATTTTCTTACCTGTACGGATATAGAATGGTACACCTTGCCAACGTTCATTATCAATAAACAGTTTTAATCCCGCAAATGTTTCGGTAGTAGATGCAGGGTCCACATGTAGTTCTTCTCTATATCCTTCATACTGCCCCATCAATAGTGTGTCTTGAATCTTTAGTTCATTGACTGGACGTAGTTGTTTTAGAACTTCAAGTTGTTGTTCATTCATATTACCAGTTGGATCATCTACTGCTACGATACTCATAATTTGTAATAAATGGTTTTGAACCATATCTTTCAGAGCACCTGCGTGATCATAATAGTTTCCTCTTGTTTCAACACCAACTTCTTCCAGCGCAGAAATCTGGACATAATCAATGTTGTCTTTGTTCCAAACATTGTTAAATAGTAAGTTGGCATCACGAATTGTTAGAATGTTACGAACCATCTCTTTTCCAAGATAATGATCAATGCGATAGATATGATCACTACCAAATAAATTCTCTAATTTTTTGCTTAGGAATTTTGCAAGTTCTAAACTTGCACCAAATGGCTTTTCCAATACAATCTTTGGATCATGCATGTTTTTCATTGTAGAGACACCATCTGTAATTCCTTCAAAGAAATCTGGTGCTACCGCATAATAAACAACATGATTCTCAGTTGGATGTTCTTCGTAGTATTGGTCTAATAACTCATATTGAGCTTGATCGGTAAAATCCATACGGAAGTAATGAATGTGTTTAAAGAATGCTTGTAACTGCTCATCTTTTACCCTTACTTGGGCAAACTCGCTAATCCAAGGTTCTATAATCTCATGGTAATCCGCATCTGTGTAATCACGTCTTCCAATTGGAGTAATTAAGAACTCTTCAGGAAGCTGATTTTTAATAAATAGATTATACATAGCAGGTAGAAGCTTACGATATGTTAAGTCTCCTGTTCCACCAAATATTGTAAGTGTTAATTTATTCATGACTGCCCCACTGATGGTGTTCAAAGCCTTCACGGTCGACTCTTTGATATGTATGTGCACCAAAGAAATCACGTTGGCCCTGAATAATATTTGCACCTAGACATACGCTAGATAATTGGTTGATGTATGTAAGTGCAGCAGTAAATACTGGTAATGGTAAATCAATGGATTGTACAATTATCTCTTTTAGTGCTGGTGTATTTTCTAATACTTCATTTTTGAATACTGGATATAGAAGTAAATCATCTGCGCCATTATCATATGCATGCATGATATCTTGTAATAACTTTGCTTGGATGATACATCCTGCTCTAAAGATAGCTGCTATCTGCTTAAGATTTAAATTCCAACTATACTTATTAGATGCATCGCGATATAAATTGAATCCCTGTGCAAAGGCAACTGTCTTTGCTAATTTATATGCTTGATGTACCTTTTCAACATCTACATTCTTATTTTCAGTTACACCTTCCTTGCGGTATGCATCACGTAATGCAAGTTGGTTAGACATAATACGTGCTTGATATGCTGCTGTTAATAAAGACGCATTGAACTCTTGGCGAAGTGCTTCGATACTTGTCCAACGGCCTGTACCCTTATTTCCTGCCACATCTAAAATCACATCTACAAGATCATGTTCTGTAACAGAATCTTTTTCACGTAATACAGTTACTGTAATATCAACGAGATAGCTTTGCACATCTCCTTGGTTCCACTGTTCTAATACATCCGCAATTTCACTGTTTGTATAACCTGCGGTGTACTTTAGAATTAAATATGTTTCCGCAAGTAACTGCATATCCGCATATTCAATTCCATTATGTACCATTTTTACATAGTGACCACTTCCTTCTGGTCCAATATATGTACAACATGGTTCACCATCTTTCTTCGCAGAGATATCTTCCAATATCTTTCCAATAGAAGCGTAAGCATCTTTATCTCCAGATGGCATGATACTTGGGCCTTTTAAAGCACCTTCTTCACCACCAGATACACCAACACCAAAGTACTTTAATCCATGGCTAGCCATCTGCTTATGACGACGATTTGTATCTTCAAAGTAAGAGTTACCACCATCCATGATGATGTCTCCTTCATCTAATAGATCAACGAGTTGTAATAAGACATCATCAACTGGTTGGCCAGCTGGTACCATCAAAAATACACGACGTGGCTTTTCAAGAGAATTTACAAAATCCTCTAGTTTTTCAAAACCACTAAATCCAGGGATGTTCTCATCGATTAATACTTTCGTACGTTCGAAAGAACGATTATATCCACTTACCTTGTAGCCATGGTTTAGCATATTTAATGCAATATTCTTTCCCATGACACCTAATCCAATTACACCTATATTACTCATGTTCATTTCTCCTCATAATAATAGAAACACCTTCTGGAATTGTTACTGTAGATACTGCATCCTGTATGTATGCATGTTCAATTGGTAGTACACTTAGTGAATCTGAAAAGCGATTTGCGACGATAATATCATCATCCACAATCACAAAGTCACGTGGATGTTTACCAGCACATGATGTCACTTGAATACGTTCGATATCTTTTCCAGATACATGTAGCACTGTAATGACATCCTGTGTACGTGTTGATACGTATAAATAATCACCCTTCTTACGTATTGCGGCTGTATCTTTCACATGTGAAAGACCGTTTTCTAACAGTTCTACTGTATTTACAACTTTCTTTGCATGCATGTCTACAACATATAGAAGATTACTTAATTCGCCTACCACATATAGGTATTTCTCATCATCTGAGAACACCGCATGTCTAGGTCCAGAACCTTCTTCAAATTGAATCTCATCTATAACCTTAAAATCTTTTATCAAGAATCTTTATCTGATCCATGAAGAGACATGGCACAAGATATTGATCCTTATATGGAATAACCTGATGACATCCGGCCTTTTCTTTGATATGTGTTCTTTCAACCAGTTCTAACTTGTTATTATCAAAGCGTAAAAGTGTTACATCTCCACTGTGAAAGTGAGCCGTAAAGATTAAGTTGTCTTTTACACCAACATAGCAGGATGTAAATGCTTCAAAAACGATATGATCGATTTCGTTGCCACTTAAATCAAAGACAGCTACACCAGAGCCATCCTCAAAATCACATACAGCTACGATATAATCATTCATCCATGCTAAATATTTTGGATTACACACTTTTGTAAATAAGCGGACGTCTTTTACCTTACGTTCTTCATATGTAAACGCATAAATACCTTCACTTTTTTCAGACGTATACGTTCCTACATATCCTGTATATGACATTTTTAGCTCCTTTTGTATTTCTATTGTTTTATTGTATTCTCTTTTATTTAAAAACACTGCTATTTTGCCCTAAAACGCAAAAAAGCCAGAGTTCTCTGACTTTTATATTTCTTTGGATTTTTCCAGTGCAGACGCAATCACCTTATCCATATCATAGTACTTATACTCACCTAAACGACCACCAAAAAGAATGTTTGTTTCATGTGAGGCAAGTTCCTTATACTGCTCATATAAAGCTGTATTCTTTTCATCATTGACTGGATAATATGGATCATCGCCCTGTTTCCATTCAGAACTATATTCACGACTAATGACAGTCTTAGGCAAATCATTGCCTTCTTCATCTTTTCCAAATGTAAACCACTTGTGCTCAATAATACGTGTCCAAGGTGTTTCACGGTCTGTATAGTTTACAGCCGCATTTCCTTGGAAATTTGGAATATCTAAGAGTTCATTTTCAAAACGAACAGAACGATACTCTAATGTACCTAAGCGATAATCAAAATAAGCATCGATCGGGCCAGTATAGACTACCTTTTCCGCAAGTGTATCGTACTCTTCTTTCACTTCAAGATAGTCAACATTGAGTCGCACTTCAATACCTGCAAGCAGGTTTTCAACTAGCTTTGTATAGCCACCAACAGGGATACCCTGATAGAGCGCATTAAAATAGTTATTATCAAACGTTAAACGTACTGGTAAACGTTTGATGATAAATGCTGGTAGTTCAGTACAAGGCCTTCCCCATTGTTTTTCTGTATATCCTTTGATTAGTTTCTCATAGATATCTGTTCCAACAAGTGAGATCGCCTGTTCTTCAAGATTTGTCGCTGTTGTAATATTAGCAGCTTTCTTTTGTTCTTCGATTTTGTTAATCGCTTCTTCCGGTGTTACAACACCCCACATTTTATTAAATGTGTACATGTTGAATGGTAGAGAATATAGCTCACCATGGTAATTAGCAACTGGTGAATTAGTAAAACGATTAAATTCGATAAATTTCGTAACGTACTTCCAAACATCTCTATCATTTGTATGGAAAATATGTGCGCCATACTCATGTACATCAATGCCTTCTACCTTCTTTGTGTAGATATTACCAGCAATATGAGGTCGCTTATCAATGACAAGAACTTTCTTGCCCTTTTCTTTTGCCTGTTGGGCAAATACCGCACCAAATAATCCAGCACCTACAACTAGATAATCATATTGTTTCATACGCACTCCTTATTAAGCACCGTATTTTCTACGGATAATATCTGCAACCTTCCCTACTAGACGTTCACAGATTTCATCTGTCTCAGCTTCAGCCATTACTCGTAATAATGGTTCTGTTCCACTTGGACGAACAAGAATACGACCATTACCATTGAGTTCTTCATTCACTTCATCGATTGATTTTTGAACTTCTTTATCATCCATTACAAGTGTCTTATCTGTCACCTTAACATTTACCAATAACTGTGGATAAATCTTAAGTCCTTCACATAGTTCAATGATACCCTTATCTGTATTCTTCATTACTTCAAGTACAGAAAGTGCAGTTAATAGACCATCACCCGTTGTGGCATGATCCTTCAGGATGATATGTCCACTCTGTTCACCACCGATAACATAGTTATCGCGGAACATGACTTCAGAGACATACTTATCTCCTACCTGTGTCTTTTCAACCTGGATACCTTCACGTTCCATAGCCTTATATAGACCAAGATTTGCCATAACTGTTGTAACAATTGTGTTATTTGTTAACTTATTTAAATCGCGTAGGTATTTACCAACGATATATAACATAAAGTCACCATTAACGAGTTCACCATCTGGACGAACCATAATCTGACGATCCGCATCACCGTCAAACGTTAAACCAACAGTATAGTTACCCTTCTTCATCTCTTCACAGAATAATTCAGGATGTGTAGAGCCACACTTTGTATTGATGTTAATGCCATTTGGTTCATCATGGAAGGCTGTTACTTCAGCACCTAATCTTTCAAGTGCCTTCTTAGCTGTAAAGGATGAAGAACCGTTTGCACAATCAATCGCAATCTTCCATCCACTCAAATCTAATGGATATTCTTTTACAATCCAATCTAAGTAAATTTCAATTCCTTGTGGATATGCGATAACCTTACCAATTTCACTATCTGTACGATATGGAATTGTAACTTTACCATCAATATAGTCTTCAATGAGGGCCTTCAATATCACTAGATAACTTGAAACCATCATTCGAGAATACTTTAATACCATTATCGTAGAAAGGATTATGACTGGCAGAAATCATTGCACCACACGCAAATCCGTTCTCCTTTGTCAAAAGGCAAATCATTGGTGTTGGACAGTATCCTGCTAGATATGCATCACAACCTTCAGACGTAATACCTGCTGCTAATGCATTTTCAAACATATCGCTAGAAAGTCTTGTATCCTTACCGATAACAATTTTATTTTTTCCTTCTTTGCTGAAATAGTATCCCAGGTATCTTCCAACCTGGAAGGCTCTCTCTGCTGTTAATACTTCATTTGCTTTTCCACGGATACCATCCGTGCCAAAATATCGTCCCATACGCTATTCTCCCTCTTTCTGTTGGGTATTTTGATCACCTAAAACTGTGAGTGTAAGTTTATTGTTTTTTAGGCTGTACTTTACAAGTCCTGTTGATGGTTGTTCCACCATCACTTCAAACTCATGTTGTCCTGGCTCTGCTGTAGACATATCGATATATAGATAAATATCATTTGCTGTAATCTTACTGATATTATCCTGCGTACCAAATACTTCTACATCCATCGTAGTAATATTATCCTCTTGTGTAGCTTTGTAGTTATGCACATTGTTCTTGTAATTGATTGGAACTGATGTGATTGTTCTTGTTGTAGCTGCGCCAAGCTTTACATCAACACTAACAGTAGAAACTGTTGCTGACGTAATACCTGTAGGAAGTGTAATATCTTGTGATACTGTTGTATCTTTTGTAAGATTTGAAACATCCACTTCAACTGTAACTTTTTCAATATCAAGTAATGCGCTTTCTGTACCATAGATTGTAACAGTCTGTTTATCAGCCACAGCTGAAGCGACTGCCTGATTATCACCAGGTGTACCCTTAATCTTTACTTCAATCGGAACTGTCTTGTTAGGTGAAGTAACTGGTACATATACATGCATGGTTTGAGGTTCAATATCTACATTTACAATTTGACCATTTGCATCATAGGCAACAAGTTTTGCATCTTGTTCAAAATCCGCAACTTGATTGGATACGTCGATAAGTGCCTTCACAAAGGCAATCTGATTTAATGTATCCTGTGAAGCACGTACATCTACGACAGAAGACGCAAACTGAGGAGTACCTACGTTATAAATACCATCCATCTTATCGCGATGAATAATATCATAAGATAGTGAGAACTGTTGTGTAACTTTCTTCTTGATTGTTACAACCGCATTCGATGGGTTAACGATTGTACTAACAGAATCTCCGAATCCCCTCCGCAATCAATGTTACTGCATGGGTTCCCTCTGTTAAGTTTGTTAGATCTGCAACAACCTTGCCATTTATGGTGCTTGCAGCAGTAACACTTGTCGCATCACCTGTAATCGTAACATCAGTTGTTGTTGGAATTCCTGAAATTTCATACTCTTGCGTATCATATTGTACATATACCGCAACATTTTGAACAGTACGACTTGTCTTAAGTGATGTCTGATATAGCGATGTGATATCGTTGTAGTTTACAACGACATATAACAGTGCAGCTAATATCAACGATACAACTTTTGCATATTTTGCATTAAACAATACGCGGTCAATCCCTGTAGAAGCGTAGTGAATGAAATGGATAATATTCTTTACAAATCGATCATATTGACTTGATATGCGCTTTGATTGATTTGCAAGATGTTTTGCAAGTTCAAGCTTATTATGATCCATATGGTGTTTTTTCTTATTTGCCATTATCGTTCACCTCCTTGCTTATGATCAGAGGTATCTGATTGTTTATAATTTGCTTTGTTATGTGTTGGATAACTTGGCGTTGGACGCTTTTTCTTATGTGGAAGCTTATTGACGCAGCTTTTGCAGCCGCATCTGCTGCTTCATGTACATCCTGTAATGCATGTTTTTTATTTGTGGATGTACCATTTTGTTCAGCCGGAATAACTTCCTCTGCAGTAATCTTTCCTGTTTCAAGAATTGTTTCTTCATTAGCAGCTGGTGTATCATCCATCTTTGTTTGAAGTTCATGTACATCTGCTTCAATGATTGTTTCATCATCGTCATCTTCACCATTTTTCTTCGGTTTGACCAACGATGATATGTGTTAGATATTTACGCAGTTGTTGTTCATTTACAGCAATCAACTTGCCACCTTCTGCAATCGATACATTTCCTGTTTCTTCCGAAACAACAATTGTAATCGCATCTGTAATTTCGCTAATACCAATTGCCGCACGGTGTCTTGAACCATATCGAGATGGAATATCTGCTGTTGTTGGAGGGAAATATGCACTTGCACATGCAATCTTATCACCCTGGATAATCACTGCTCCATCATGTAGTGGTGTCGAAGTAACAAAGATGGAAGTTAAAAGTTCTGCAGTTACATCAGAATTCAAACGCGTACCAGTCGCAATAAAATCATCCAGAGGATGAGACTTTCTCAATGGAGATTAAAGCACCAGTTTGATCTGCACTCAATAAACGTACTGCAGTCACAATATTGTCTACCAGTTTTTCCTTTTCATTACCACTAAGTGAACTCATTCTAGAGAAGAAACTACTCTTACCAAGTCTTTCCAAAATCGTACGGATTTCTGGTTGAAAGATAATAATAACTGCTAAGAATCCCCAGTTAATAAACATGTTTGTTAAAAACTGCAAAGTTTTAAGATTCATGACTTTTGCAAGTACATCTACAATGATGACAAAGATAATACCTTTAAATATCTGCATAGTACTGCTCTTACCACGAACAATACGTAGTGCAGCTAAGATAATCATCCAAATTACTACTATATCGATAACTGTCGTACTGAAAGTTAAAAACTTGTCCCACAATGATGATAAGTTATAGGCTGACATTAAACATATCCCCTTTCAAATATGTTCTTATTATACCACACACAACCATTCTCTCTATAGCCCCATCAAGAGAAAAAGATGACCTTATAGGTCATCTTCAATTGCGCCACTCTTAGCATATGCGGATGGTCTAGCTTCAAAGAAATCAGTCTTTACCATGTTTGCGTCTGAGTATTGTTTTACCCACTTCATGGATTCTGGTTCCTCAGCATATTCTTCATACAGATTACCAAAACCTAATGTCGCAAAACGTGTATTACCTAAATACTTAATATAGTCTGTAACCATTTGCTTATTTAAGCCTGGAATTTCATCACCAATTACATAGTGTCCCCATGCAATTTCTTGTTCAACACCAGTATTCATCATATCGCGAATCATCTGAATATTTTCTGGTGTAAATAATTCTGGCTCTTCCTTCTGTAATTCAACTAATATATTACGGAATAACCATAAGTGTGTTGATTCATCACGGTTGATATAACGAATTTCCTGTACACTTCCAGGCATCTTGCCATTTCTAGCAAGGTTGTAGAAGAACATAAATCCAGAGTAGAAGTAAACACCCTCTAGAATAAAGTTTGCGATACAAACTCTCAAGAAAGAATGTTTATCTTGCTTAGCTACAAACTCATTATAGAGTTCGCCAATAAATTCATTTCTCTTTAATAAGTGCTCATCTGTCTTCCACTGATAGAGGATATCATTTCTCTGTTCTGGAGAACAAATGGAGTCTAGCATGTAGCTGTAAGACTGTGAGTGAATGCACTCTTGGAATGTCTGGATAGACAAGCATAAGTTAACTTCATTTGCAGTAATGTACTGAGAAATGTTTGGTAAGTTAGCAGATTGTAGAGAATCTAAGTAAACTAAGAAACTCAAAATCTTATCGTATGCTGTCTTTTCAGCTAAGCTAAGACGTGGATAATCTGATTTGTCTTGGTTTCAAGTTAATTTCTTCTGGAACCCAGAAGTTGTTCATTGCTTGACGGTACCAATCAGATACCCAGTTATACTTCATATTATTGAAGTCATTAATATTTGTTGTATTGAAGTTGATAAGACGACGATTACGTACATCAATATCACCCTCAGGGGTTGAATAACGGTTTACGATTAATCTGATCTGTCTGCATGTTTCTACCTCCTATGCGGAACAACTTTCACAATCCTCAGGATCTAATGCCTTTAGAACGTGTGTAGTAGATAGTCTTAACTCCACAATCATATGCTAGTACATATAACTGTAATAACTGACTCATCTTATAGTCATTTGTAATCCATAAGTTAAAGCTCTGTGCTTGGTCGATATGACGCTGACGGATACCAGCAGCTCTAACTGACCAAGTCTGGTCAATTGTATGTGCTGTCTTATAGTACCAATATGTATCTGCAGATAATTCTGGTGCAGTTCTTGGTAAGATAGAACCCTTCTTTTCTTCTAAGAAGAAACGATTCATAACTGGGTCAAGTCCTGCTGAAGTGCCGATTAAGATTGATGTAGAACTTGTTGGAGCGACTGCCAATACATATGCATTACGCATACCTGTTGCATGTACTTCTTCCTTTAGCTCTTTCCAACGTGCAGAGTCATACCCACGCTGGTCGAAGTACGCACCTGTCTGCCACTCAGAGCCTTCAAAGAATTGATAGCTTCCACGTTCCTTGGCTAATGCATTACTTGCCTTAATAGATGCATATGCAATATTTTCAAATACTTCATCAACAAACTTCAAGTGTTCTTCGCTTTCCCACATAATATGGTTCTTTGCAAGCATGTGGTGGTAACCACTGACACCAAGTCCGATAGAACGATACTTATGGTTTGTTACTTTTGCATTTGGTAATGGATAGAAGTTTAGATCGATAACGTTATCAAGAGCACGTACTACAGTCGCAGTAACTTCTTCGATTTCCTTTGGATCTGTCACATTAATATTACCTAAACATAATGAAGCTAAGTTACATACAACATAATCACCTGGCTTTGTTGTTGTAACGATAACTTCATCACCATCCTCTGTCTGAATAACACGTGAAACCTGTTTCACTTCAGACATATTCTGTGCAATTTCTGTACAGAGGTTAGAACTATAAATCATACCTTTGTGCTTATTAGGATTTGCACGGTTAACTGCATCACGATAGAAAGCAAATGGAGTTCCTGTTTCTACCATAGACTTCAGGATTAAACGTACAACTTCCTTTAATACAAGAACACGTTTAGAGATACGATTGTCATGTACACATTCCCAATATCTCTTTCCCACTCTTCGCCATAGAAGTCTTCCAAGCAATAACCCTTAACCATGAGGACATCATGCGGATCAAGAAGATACCAATCTTGGTTCATATCCTCCTTCACCATCTTCCAGAATAAGTCTGGATAGCACACCGCAGGGAATACGTCATGAGCCTTCATACGGTCATCACCGTTATTTGTACGTAATTGTAAGAACTCAGGTAAGTCTTTATGCCATACATCGAGATATACTGCTACAGCACCTGCTCTTACACCAAGTTGGTCAACCGCAACTGCAGTATCATTGATGACACGAATCCAACGGATAACACCACCAGAAGCACCTTCAAAACCACGAATTGATCCACCACGGGAGCGAACCTTACCTAAATACATACCCATTCCACCACCAAACTTACTTACGTCAGCAAAGTTAGAAATGGAATGATAGATACCATCCAATGAATCTGGAACAGTATCGATAAAGCAACTAGATAACTGATGATATGGCTTTCTCGCATTTGCTTGTGTAGGAGTTGCCATTGTTACCTGATGTAAACTCATCATATCGTAGAACTTCTTTACCCAACCGATACGATCATTTGTTTCCTTCATTGCTAAATGCATCGCAATACCAATGTACATTTCCTGTGGTGATTCTAATAGAACATGTTGGTGGCTGCGAATCAAATAACGTTGGGATAATAAGTCCAAACCACTATATGTGAATAAGTTATTACGTGTATTGTCAATTAATGCTGCGATTTCATCAACTTCTTTATGAGAATAGTTTTCTAAGATATATGCTCCATATAATCCCTTGTTCGATCATATAGGAGATCTTATGGTAGAAGCTTGTTAGACCTAGTTTCTCTTCAGTTGCTTTTAAATCACAAGCAATACTGTAACTGAGTAAACGTCCAGCAATTCTCTCCCAGTTTGGTTCTTCTTTCGTTGTAAGTTCAGCAGAACTTCTTGTTAATAAAGCAATTCTATCTTTCAGAGATTGACCTTCTTTAGACATTGTAGAGAACTTCTCATACAATCTCTTTAAGTCATAGTCTGGATAAGCCTTCTGGATATCAACCAAAACATCTTCCAACTCTTCGTCACCGATGAGTTTCACTAACTCAAGGCGATCATTACGCATCTGTGTGCGCTTTTCACGGTATAAGATATAACTCTTTGCGACGTTATACTTTTCATTCTTCATCAAGATCTTTTCAACAGTATCTTGAATTTCTTCAACATCAACTTCTTGACGACCTTCAAACTGTGCTTCAATCTGCACTAGTAAGTCAGAAAGATATGCTTGATCAACACTTTCATTTACGCTTAGGAAAGATTTTTCTATCGCTAAAATAATCTTCGCTCCATCATATGGAACAACTTGCCCGTTACGTTTTACTATCCTATCCACAACTTTTACCTCCACTGAATCCTATCTTTCAATAGCATAATAAAAAAAGAATTATTTTTTTCTATTTGAATGCCCAATTTTTTTCGATAAATTCCCCTCTAAAAAGCCCTATTATTTTTGAATGCTGAAAAATCCCTCATTTTTTTCTCTGAAATCATTCCCACTTTTTTTCATTTTCAAGGATTGAAAACTTGCACATCATTTATTTAAATTATCAAAAAGACCACTAAAGGGTCTATTAAAACCAATCAATTTTCATTGATATATTATTCCATACCTGCTAATCGATATTGTTCATTAACCCACTCTTTGAACTTTTCAAATGCCTCAACAGCTTCAATAGGGGCGTCATCTCTCATTTTACAGTTCACCATATATGGCTCATAGATTGATTGTAACTTTTTTTATTTCTTCAGGGATATATAAGTACCATACAATTACCTCCGCTTTATATCTAGTGTATTGTTGCTAACTGTTATTATATTGTACTGCCTACATGTATATCACAAAAAGCAAAAAAACTCCGATTTCTTTATAGCACCGATAAGTAGAAATAATTTTTAAAAATACCAAAAGTTGTATTTTACTGTTCTTCATGTATTTATTTAAAAGATTATGCAGATGCTTCTTACAAATTTACATGTTTTGATTTACAAATATATATTCTCTTCGGTAAAAAAATGCCGTTTGCGCGTTGCTCAGCAGCTTCTTCTAAAATTTCTTCCCAAACTTTTATAGCTTTCAATTTTATTTCCTCAGGAGTACCTTCAACAAAAATGAATTGTTGGCTTCTTAGAGCCTCTAAACCCTGCAGGAAAAAAAGTACCATAATAACCAATAGCAAAATCCAGCTTATCATACAGTTTATTTTTTTCATTTTTACTTCCTTATGGAATAATCATATATCATTATAGAATTTTGTGAACAAATAAATTCAACTTTCACATTTTTAATGTGAGGCCTAACTTTTTCACGTTTGGATTAGATAAAAACCTGTCAAAAATACTTCCAAGAAATTAAAAACCCTTCATTCGAAGGGCTTTAATTCATAAAAGTGCCGCTTAGCAGAATTGAACTGCTCGTTCATCCTTACCATGGATGCGTATTACCACTATACTAAAGCGGCATAGCCTTTATATAATAACAAACTAATAACAAACTACACCTAAAAATCAATAATCCGTACTGTTTTTCAGTTCGTTATAAACAACCTGTAAAGGCAGGCCCATAATGGCATAATAATCTCCATGAATCTCTTTGATGTATCTGCCACCAAATCCTTGTATTGCGTAAGCACCTGCTTTATCTCTTGTTTCTCCTGTATAAATGTAATCCCAGATTTCTTCATCACTCATTACGGCGAAATATACATCCGCAATACTCGCGTATGTAAAGCACTTCTTTTGGCTGATGATGCACAAACTTGTTAGCACTTGGCTCTTATGGTTTTGAAGTTTCTTTAACATTCGAAAAGCATCTTCATCATCTTCCGGTTTTCCCATAACTTGGTTATCACATAAAACCAAAGTATCACTACCGATAACAATAGCTTCAGGATGTCGTTCCAATACAGTTTCTGCCTTACGACGGGATAAGTTTTTACTTTCTTCAACAAGGTCTGCCTGCAAGTCAATGGTCTCATCAATATCAGCCGGATCACAGATAAATGTGAATCCTGTTTTCTCTAATAACTCTTTTCTTCGTGGACTTTGTGAAGCTAGTACAATTTCTCTCATAAATATCCTCTTTCTTTTATTATTTTATGAAAAATTAGGAATTAATGAAAGTGCTTACGTGATATAATTATCAGAGGAATAAAAATTGAAAGGGATTAAGAATGAAGAAGCCTACATTAGTTATTTTGGCTGCCGGAATGGGTAGCCGCTATGGCGGAATGAAACAGATTGATGGAGTCGGAAGCCATGGTGAACCAATCATAGAATTTTCTATCTATGACGCAAAAGAAGCAGGATTTGAGGATGTTGTTCTCATTATCCGTCGTGAACATGAACAAGCATTCCACGCTGCATTAACAGACCGCGTATCTAAGGGAATGAACGTGAAGTTTGCATACCAGGATATTAACAATGTCCCATCTGATATTACAGTACCTGAAGGACGTGAAAAGCCATGGGGAACTACACATGCATTACTTGCATGCAAGGGTGTTGTTGATGGACCATTTGCGATTATCAACGCAGATGACTTCTATGGTAAGGATGCATATAAAGTTATCTATAACTTCTTAACAACAGAAGTAAGTGATGACCATTACGCAATGGTTGGTTATGCCGCAAATAACACACTTACAGACCATGGAACAGTGACACGTGGTGTATGCCAACAAGACGAAACGGTAACCTAACAAGCATTGTCGAAGTACAGAAGATTGCTCGTAAGGATGGCAAGGTTGTTTATGATGACAACGGAACTTGGAAAGAAATGGATCCTAACGCATTAGTATCTATGAACTTCTGGGGATTTACACCTAAGGTATTTGATGACATGGAAGTATACTTTGATGAATTCATTCATGCAAATCTAGAATCTAACCCAATGAAGTGCGAATATGTTATTCCTACAACAGTTGGCCAGATGGTTAAGGATGGTAAGTGCACTGTTAAAGTACTTTCCTCTAAAGACCAATGGTTTGGTGTAACATATCAGGAAGATAAGCCACTTGTAGTTGAAAAGATTGCTGAAATGAAGGAAGCTGGAATCTATCCAGATATTCTTTGGAAGTAATTAAGCTCCTGTGCAAAATGCACAAGAGCTTTTCTTTTTACATATATTTTCTTAGAAAGCGCAGAACATTGCGATATGCAATATCTTTGATTTCTTCACTTGTAAATCCTACACGCTGCAATGCTTTGATGAAATTCTGTGCCTGGGAAGGACCATACATATTATGCTCCTCACCATCGTTATAATACTCACCGAAGTCAAACCCACAAGCAACATGTTTTACTCCAACAAGATCTGCTACGTACTTTGCATGTTTTGCTAGATGTAGTGCATCTTGTTTTTGTTGCTCTGTATGAATAAATGAACAACATGCATTCATACCAATTAATCCATCTTTACTTGCAATAGCACGAATCTGTTGATCTGTAAGGTTTCTTTCCACAAAACAACGACCCTTCGCATTTGAGTGGGTAGCAATTATCGGTTGCGTTGAACAGGATAGAATATCCCAGAATGTCTTCTCATTTGCATGAGATACATCCACAATCATATGTAACTCATTCATCTTCGCAATTGCTTGCTTACCAAGTTCTGTTAATCCTCTTGTAGGATCACCTGAGTTGCCTGTCGCAAGTGCATTTTGATCATTCCAACATAGAGAACCAATTCGATTACCCTCGTCGTATAACCATTGAATCTTCTCTTCTACATCTTCACGAATGCCGCACATTCCCTCAATGGTCATTAAGAATGCTGTACCCTGTTGCTCATCATCTAAATCATCCTTGGTATAGATCAACTTTATATCCAGAGGCAGTAATATCATTCTTCACCTTTGTAACAACATCTTGCATCTCTTGCCAGCTCTCCGTTCCTACAAAGAAACTAGCTGCAGAAGTATATGCAATCTGTCCCTTGTTTAAAACGAGTACTCCAATCTTTCTTTAAGATGGATGTTTTACCATCTGTGTAAAATGGTTTGATAGCTTCTGCTAAGTCCGCATGTAAATCAAAGATTTTCATAGTCTTTCCCCTTATTGATATCGTATAAAATCTTCATTCCCTTAAATGCTATATCCGCATCGTATGCATTAATCTCATCTGTTTCACTTGCGATAATCTTACCTAAACCACCTGTCGCAATAACCATGCATGATGGATCATTGAGCTCCTTCTTCATTGTCTTAATAATGTATTCTACAGAACCGATATAGCCATATACAACACCTGCTTGCATACCTTCAATTGTATTGGTACCAAGTACAGACTTTGGCTTTACAATCTCAATTTCCGGTAACTTAGCCGTCATAGAAGTTAATGCATTCAGACTGATACCCTAAACCTGGCTGAATTACAACATAGCGGAAGACACCATTTTGATCAATGTAGTCATAGGTCGTTGCAGTACCAAAGTCTACAATAATGCATGAACGATGAAATGTATTCCATGCATAGGTTGTGTTCACGATACGGTCTGCACCAATTGACCTAGGTGCCTCTGTATCAAGTTTGATATCCATCTGCAACTCATTAGTTACAATCATTGGTTTTTGATGTAAATATTTAATCACTGCAGAAGTTAAAGAATACATTAGTTTTGGTACAACGGAAGAAATAATAATGCCAGTAATATCCGCAGCTTTTAATTGTAATGTATTTAAGAATGTTGTAATGAAGAAACCGTACTCATCACTAGTACGTGTCGTTTGTGTCATAAGACGATAACGACCAACAATCTTTTCTCCATCAAGAATTCCCATGGAAATATTTGTATTTCCAACATCAATTGTTAATAACATAGTTGTCCTCACTTCTTTAGGCAATGGCGCAATATTTCTTTCGCTGTTTCATCTTTAGATAATAATCCTAAATCTTCTACACTTGTTGGTGAAATAATTTTGACAATATTTGTATCTACACCAAAACCAGCGCCAGGTTCACGGATACTATTTGCGATAATGTAATTTGCATTCTTTTCTTGTAATTTCTTTGCGGCGTTTTCTAAAAGATTTTCTGTTTCCATCGCAAAGCCAATCACTATCTGGTCTTCACGCTTTTTCTGTCCGATTGTTAAAAGAATATCCTGTGTACGTTTAAGAGCGATGGATAAATCACCATCTGTCTTTTTGATTTTCTGTTCTGCCTTTTCAATTGGTGTATAATCCGCAACTGCCGCAGACATAATTAGAACATCAGCTTTTTCGAAATTATCAATAACACTCTTAGCCATATCAGCTGCACTTGTCACACTTACAACATCAACACCATATGGTTTTGGTAAGTTTGTCTTCCCTGAAATTAGTGTTACCCTAGCACCTGCATTACGTGCTTCCTTTGCTAATGCATAACCCATCTTTCCAGTTGAATGATTTGTAATATATCGTACAGGATCAATCTCTTCTTGCGTAGCACCTGCAGTAATCACAACATGTCTTCCATTTAGATAACGGTCTGTTTCTACAAGAGACGCAATCGCATCTTCGATTTCTTCTGGTTCAGGTAAACGTCCTGCACCTACATCACCACAAGCAAGATATCCAGCACCACTGCACATTATATGTATACCGTATTTTTGACATGTCGCAATATTATCCTGTGTGATTGGATTATTTAACATATTTGTATTCATTGCAGGAACAATTAACTTTGGACATGTCGAAGCTAAGAATGTAGTCGTTAACATATCATCCGCTAAGCCATGTGCAATCTTCGCAATAATATTTGCAGTAGCTGGCGCAACGACAAATAAATCAGCCTTCTTCGCCAGTGAGATATGATGAACATCTGGTGTATAATCCACTGTAAACATATCTGTAATGACCTTTTGATTACTGAGTGTTTGGAATGTTAGAGGCGTTACAAACTTCTCTGCTTCCTTTGTCATAATGACATGAACTTCATTTCCCTGCTTTTTCAGTGAGGAAACTAACTGACAAATTTTATATGCAGCAATCCCTGCTGTTACTCCTACGACAATACACTTATTTTTCATATACCCTACCTTCTTGTAAACATTATAACACGCAAAATATGCTAATATTAGTGGCAGAGGTATATGAAATATGACGAATCCACATACATTTTTAGTAGTATCCGATATTCACGGTGCTCTTTCAGGTGCTAAAGCAATGGAAGAAGCCTTCTCATATCATCACGCAGATAAAATTCTCTGCCTAGGGGATGTTTTATATCACGGTCCAAGAAATGACTTACCAAGCGACTATGCCCCAAAAGAAGTCATTTCAATCATGAATGCATTCAAAGATAAGATTATTGCAGTACGTGGTAACTGTGATGCGGAAGTAGACCAGATGGTACTGAACTTTCCAATTACTGCTGACTACAATATTCTTTTTCATGGAGCACATCAAATCTTTATGTCACACGGCCATGTATATGGTCCAAATAATCTACCTACCCTAAGTGTGGGGGATAGTTTCCTTTCAGGTCACACGCATATTCCAACTGCTTATGAAAAAGATGGCATCTTACTTTTAAACCCAGGATCCATCTCTTTACCAAAAGAAAACCATCCAAGAACATACGCCATTATCAACAAAGATGGATTTACAGTGTACACACTAGATCATAAACAATACATGCATACAGACTGGCTATAAATCATGTATAATAGAGAAAAGAAAGTTGAGGATTAATCATGTCTACTCCACATAACAGTGCCGAAAAAGGCCAGTTTGCAAAAACAGTCTTAATGCCAGGTGATCCACTTCGTGCGAAGTTTATCGCTGAAACATTCTTGGAGAATCCAGTATTAGTTAATAACGTACGCGGTGTTCAAGGATATACAGGAACTTGGAAAGGTAAGCCTGTATCCGTTATGGCATCAGGAATGGGAATGCCATCTATCGGCATCTACTCTTACGAGTTATTTACAGAATATGATGTAGAAAACATTATTCGTATCGGTTCTGCTGGTGCTTATCAACCAGAATTAAAATTATTTGATGTAATTCTAGCAGATGCAGCTTATTCCGAATCTTCATTCGCAAGAGAACAGTGCGGAAATACAAGTGATACAATTAAGCCATCTGCAGAATTAAATGAAAAGATTAAAAAGGCTGCAGAAAATCTTGGAATGAAGATTACTGAAGGTTTAATTCATTCATCTGACGTATTCTATCGCGAAAAGAACGTTACATACCTACCAAAGGTAGTAGATGAACTACATTGCTTAGGTGTTGAAATGGAAAGTTTTGCACTATTCTCAAATGCAAATGTATTAGGAAAGAACGCAGCTTGCTTACTAACAATTTCTGATAGCTTTGTATCACCAGAAATTACAACTGCTGAACAACGTCAAACAGCCTTCACAGATATGATGAAGATTGCTTTAGATGCTGCAATCGCTGACTAAATCAAAAAGTGAACCAATGGGTTCACTTTTTCATTGCACTATTTAATACTTCCTCATCATTTGGAAACTCTTCTAGGAATGTATCCATCACTACCTGACACAAACCTGCAACTTCCTTTGAGTATCCTAGTCGTTTTGGTAAGCGTACAAAGATATTTGTGATTTCATCTGCTACATTTCCAACAACCACATGTTCATCGCGTTTTCCCATTCCAAAGAAGTATGATTTTGAATTATTCTTTTTACTTAAACGAATGTAGGTTCTAGCCAGATGTTTCCACTCTGCAGTTAGATATTCAGATTGTTCATCATTTAGCGCTAGTTCTCGTAGGAGTTGTTGATATTCCTGCTTTTTCTTTGCAAGTATAAAACTTCCAAAACTTTCATCTGCCATCACCTTCATCATCAAACATGCATGCATAAAATGATCTGCAGGTTTTCTTAATTTTGCATTTCCATACCGCTTCAGTAATACTTCCAACATACCTTTTACAATTTCATCTATCACCATGATCATTTTGGTATTCTTGAAGTAATATATAGCGTTCATAACTATTGTCTAGAGAATAATATTTTTTTCTTTTAGTTCATTGATTTCCATATCAGTATTATACCCGAGAACCAACATATAAAAAAGCGGAAGCCATTTCTGGTTTCCGCAAATTGAATTACTTCTTTTGAACGTACTTTAAGCAGTCCAATGTTACCGCAGCTAAGATGATGAGACCTTCGAATACGAACTGAAGGTTTGTATCAATACCTAAGATTGTTAAGGAGTATGTTAACGCTGTAAAGATTGTTACACCGACAACAACACCAGAAATCTTACCGATACCACCAGAGAAGGATACACCACCTACTACGCAGGCAGCGATAGCGTCCATATCCCAACCCTGACCATACGCAGCAGAACCGGAACCAACCATTCGGTTACATTCTAACCATGCACCAAATCCATAGAGTACACCAGCCATAACGAATGCCATGATTGTTACCTTGAATACGTCAATACCTGATACAGCAGCAGCTTCTGGGTTTCCACCCACTGCATATAGGTTCTTACCAAATGTTGTCTTATTCCAAATAAACCATACAACAATTACAGCTATAGCAGCCCATAAGATAATTGTTGGAAAGTTACCAATCTTTGGAATAATCATTGCTGGAATATCATTTTCGATAGCACCGAAGGATACACCCTTTGTCGCATATGTAACCATACCGAAGATGATTAACATGTTAGACATAGATGAAATAAATGGGTGCATCTTATACTTCGCCTTGAAGAAACCAGCAATGGAAGTAAAGATTGTACATAAGATAATACATACAACAAGTGCCATGATTGCTCTTAGGCCAATTGGAAGATTTGTAAAGTCGAACACCTTACCAAATACAGCACCAGTGTTAATACCCTTATGCATGATAATTGTTGAAGCTACCATACCCATACCCACCATACGTCCGATGGATAAGTCAGTACCTGCAAGCATTATCACACCAGCTACACCTAATGCCAAGAACATTCTTGGAGATGCCTGCTGTAAGATATTTAAGATGTTATTGACTGTAAATAAAGGAGTTTTCTTGATAATTGGAGTAACGATACCTAAGCCAATAAATACAAGAATAATGACTAGATATAGACCATTACGTAATAACCAATCCTTGCGGTTGAATGTATATAAGTAATGTTCAATCTTCTGTACCTGTGTTTCAGCAAAGCTGAATTTAGACATCTTCAATAGATCGATTAAATGATAACGTTGAATAAACGCTTCGTGTTTACGATCCTTAATTGCTTGTAATTCCTTTTGGTATGTTAATTTTGCATCAAAGACTTTATTCTTATATACATACTTTTCATCTTTGAGTTCTTGTTTTGCATCAGCGTCATTACCAGTAATCTTAGAAAGATTCTGTGCATGAACATTCTTTAGTTCAGCTAAAAGATCGCTATATCTCTTTGCGGCAAGAGTTTTTTCAGCAGCGCAACTTGCGACAACCTTTGAATAGTATTCCTTTTCAAAATGCTGATTTAAATAAGTAACGCCTTCATTGATTAACTTATCTACAGCTGGCTTATTTGCTTTTTCAACTTGTTGAGCAGCTTCTAAAGCCTTCTTAGCCTCAGCGATACGGTTTTCCTTTTCGCTCTTTGATAAGCTCTTATCGTTCTTTGTCATCTGAATTACGTTTAGTAACTCAACTGTCTTATCTGTTCCATCTTTACGTAATTCATCGATTTGTGCTTGAATCTTACCTACGTGGTCCGTAATTGGTTTTAGTAGGCTTTCTTCCTGATCAACAGAGAGAATCTCTGCCCCTAATTTTTCGTTATTTTGACTCATGTCTAACCCCTCCGATTACAAATACATTGCGCTGAGTCTCAGGAGTTCTTCCTGATTTGTCTCTTTTGTATTAACGATTCCGGCAAGACGTCCATTGGACATAACACCGATTCGATTTGTGATACCGAGAATCTCTGGCATTTCAGATGAACATACAATAATTGTCTTACCCATCTTCGCCATCTTGATAATTAAATCATAAATCTCGTATTTGCACCAACGTCGATACCACGAGTTGGCTCATCCATCATAAATACCTTTGGATTTCTTTCTAACCACTTACCGAAGATGATCTTCTGTTGGTTACCACCAGATAGTGATGTAATTGCATCATCTGGTCCCATACACTTTGTATGCATTAAGGCAATTTGCTTAACTGTTGCCTTCTTCATCTTCTCATCAGATACAACAATACCATTCTTATAGTGATCCATATTTGCAATACAAGTATTGAAAGTTAAATCACTCTTTAAGAATAATCCGTTAGCCTTTCTTTCTTCGGTAATCATAGCGAATCCATTGTCCATGGCTTCTTTTGCACTATCGAAGTTCATGAGCTTGCCATTGTAATAAACACGACCTGCTGCTCTTGTACGAACGCCAAAGATTGTTTCCATTAACTCTGTACGTCCAGCACCAACTAGACCATACAAGCCGAAGATTTCACCTTCCTTAACATCGAAACTAACGTCATCGAGGTAAGGCGCAAACTTCGTAGAAAGATCCTTGACAGAAAGAATCGTTTCACCTGGTGTATTATCAACCGGAGGGAAACGGTTATCAAGAGAACGTCCAACCATCGCCGCAATCAAGTCATTCATATTTGTGTCAGTAATATCTTTTGTCATGATCATCTTACCATCACGCAATACAGACACCTGATCACATATATCAAAAATTTCATCCATCTTATGAGAAATATAGATAATGGAAATACCCTGACTACGTAGCTTACGCATCATCTGGAATAACTTTCTTAACCTCTGGTTCTGTTAATGATGATGTAGGCTCATCCAAAACAATAATCTTGGAATGATACGAAATAGCCTTTGCGATTTCACACATCTGACGAGCAGATACGGACATCGTACGCATTGGCTGTGTCAAATTGACTGTAATACCTAAGCTACGGAATAACTCAGAAGCTTCCTTCTTCATTCTTCCTTCATCAACAACACCTAAAGAGTTTACTGGATAACGTCCTAAGAATAGGTTATCAATAACACTACGCTCTAAGCACTGATTCAGTTCTTGGTGAACCATCGCAATACCATTTTCAAGCGCATCTTTTGGACCAGTAAAACTTACTTCTTTTCCATCTAGGAAGATACTTCCTTCATCTTTTTGATATGTACCGAACAAACACTTCATCATAGTGGATTTGCCGGCACCATTTTCACCCATGAGACCCATAATTGAGCCGGGTTTCACATCTAAATTGATGTGATCAAGTACTCTGTTTCTGCCGAATGATTTCGACATACCCTTTATCGACAAGATTAAATTGTCATTTCTTTCTGACATAATTGATTTACCCCTGTTTAACTAAAAATCATAAGCAGTATGGTTAACTACAAACTACTTAGAAAGAGGCTACCAGGTTTTCAAAAGCCTACCTGCTAGCCTCTTAGAAAATCTTACTGAATTACTTTAAGAGTGAAGTATATGATGTAGCGTTGTCTGTCTTAACCATGTTAATAGCATACGCATCATATTGACTTGGGTTTCCTAAACGGTTTGTGATATTTGACTCAGTCTGGCCATCACCACCGATGTATTCAACATCCAAGTGTAGTAAGTCATCATACTTTTCAAGTAATGGCTGGTATGTTGAGCTTAAGAAGTTGTCTGAAGCGTTATAGATGTCCAACCAAACCTTCTTAGTTTCGCTCTTAACTTCCTTAGATACTGGTTCAAATGTCTTAGTAGCATCCATGAAGTTCTTGTAGTTATCAGCTGTAACAGCAAGGTTCAATGCATAGAATGAACGATCTGCTTCATTGTATACGTAGTCAACGCCTTCTTCAAGAACGTTTCCAGCTTCGTCAGCTGTAGCGATACCTGTCTTGATATCAACACCGTCTAAAGCGTTACGTAATACTCTTAATGTTAAGTAAGCCTGAACGTCAGCATGCTGAGAAATTGTTCCGCCGTAACCTTCAGCGATAGCAGCTACTGCATCACTGTTAGCATCGTAACCGAATGTAGGAACCTTCTTTTCCTTAGCCCATGCTGTGAACATTGACATACCCATACCGTCATTGTTAGAGATAACTAAGTCAATCTCATCACCAAATGAAGCTGACCATGTACCGATAGCGTTACCTGCAGTAGCAGCATCCCATGTAGCACCTGCAGAGTTCTTCATTTCCTGAGAAGCAAGTTCACGAACCTTGAGGTCGCCAACCTTACCATCCTTAACAACTGTAGCAGAACCATCTGTGTTTGTTCCTGCTGGAGTAGCATCGACAGCGCCATCCTTTTCAACAGCTGTACCTAAAGCCTTACGAACACCTCTTGTACGAGCGATAGAGTCGTTGTGTCCAACGTCACCGATAGCTAATACATAACCGATAACACCATCGCCGTTACGGTCGATGATATCCTTGTGAGCTGCAATGTAATCAGCAACCATCTTACCCTGTAATTCTGCACCCTGGTTAGCATCGAAACCTACATAGTAAGTATCCTTGTTGAAGTTTAATGCTTCTTTATCTAACTCACCTGTTGTGCTGTTAGATGGCTGACGATTGTACCATACTAATGGCTTATCAGCGTTTGAAACTGTTGATTCTGTGCTAGAGCTTCCGCCTGTGCTGCTCGTCTTAGGACCACAACCAACGAGTGATAGTGCTACGACTGCAGAAGTCATAACCGCAAATAATTTCTTCATAAAAGTTTTCTTTCCTCCCCTGAATTATTTGGCTTTGAAACTGTGGAAAGCGCTTTCGCGTTTCCGATGAAAAAATAATATCACCATGCAAATTGACCGTCAACGCATATCCTCTTTATAAATTCTTAAGATTTACTGTATATGCTTTTAATTTTACGTTGTCCGGAAACTAGAAGATGTAAAAAGTGGCTATCTATAGCCACTTTTTAAACTATTTAATTTTATACAATTGTCATTTTTTTATTTATATTTGTTTTTTTAATTTATACTAATTAGTACAAATAAAATAACAAAAATTATCAATTTAATTTGTGAATTTTTTATTTTATTTGAAAATTACACTTTGCTCAAATCTTTTTCAAAACGAGTATTTTTGTCGTATTTCTGGGTACTTTTTCGTGATCCACTTCCCCATGAACATCTCATACGGTCTAACATACAACCCTTATCTCCATATAACGCTCGGTATACAACCATCTTCTCCCGTGATTCAGAATGTGTAGCCTCTCCAATATATTCATATAAATATTGAAACCCATCTTTTTCAACTGTCTCTCTTTTAAAAATGTTGAATGATATCTCCTAGCATAAACCTTCTCATGTCTTTTCTCCCTTATTATATATAGCATATCGGAAAGGATCTTATTTTCAACTAATCTCTCACATAAAAACTGAGCTATCTCAGTGGATAACTCAGTCTTAGTTGTTTTATTGTTTGGATAAATCAATGTTAACAATATACACATCACCTTTATGTTCATCACCTTGTTTATCTACATAAATATCCTGTGTTGTAATTGCTACTTTTGTTATACCTTCAGGAATTTCGAATACTAGAACACCTTCTTTAGATTCTCCCGGAGACAATGTATATTCTTTTTCAAACTCTTCATTAAAAATAGCATCCTTATCATAATAAGAATTAGGTCCTGCTGCACCCGGATCATCAGCACTTAACTTATCCCATTCGATAATGATATCTGATGGGTACATTGTAATATCCTTATTAAATGTGTTTGTGACACTAAGCTTAACACCGACAAATTGTTTTCCAGCTTCTGGTTTTATTCCGTTAATATCTGTTGAAGATAAATAATCTAACACTGTTAAGTCAAAGAACATTGTTTGAGCTGTATCTCCAACTTCATATTCATGGTAGCTATCGTCTGTTCCTGTTGTTGTATTGTTTTCTGTACTTCCATTGTTTTCTGTACTTCCATTGTTTTCATTAACAATGTCAGATAATGTCTTTCTTGTGCAACCAGCAGATCCAAATGTCACTGCTAACGCTAAAAATAATACACTTAATTTCTTCATTCTTTTTCTCCTGTTTCCCCAATTGAAACTATGCAAACTATTGCATCTGTATATAGTATAGCAATAAACTACACCATAAAATATAGTAAAAAGAGCAAAAACTCTTTGTCAAAAGACAATAAAAAATACTAAAATATATAGATTTTACACAAAAAAAGGTAAAAAGGCATAAAAAGCCCCTGACTTTGGACTAATAAGTTAATGGAGCGAGTGATGAGAATCGAACTCACGTATACAACTTGAAGGCTGTCGTTCTACCATTGAACTACACTCGCATATCTTACTAAAAGTGGTGTCTCGGAAGGGACTCGAACCCTCGACCCACTGATTAAAAGTCAGTTGCTCTACCGTCTGAGCTACCGAGACATCTTAAATGGCTGGGGTAGTAAGATTCGAACTTACGAATGAGGGAGTCAAAGTCCCTTGCCTTACCGCTTGGCTATACCCCAATAATCAAGTCCAACTCGTAAGCATCACTCGATGCATCAATCAGTAAATGGTGGAGACGGGTGGTTTCGAACCACCGAACCCAGAGGGAGCAGATTTACAGTCTGCCGCGTTTAGCCACTTCGCTACGTCTCCATATAAAATGGTGCCGACTATAGGAATCGAACCTACAACCTATTGATTACAAATCAATTGCTCTGCCAATTGAGCTAAGTCGGCAAAAAAATGGTGGAGGTTAACGGGCTCGAACCGCTGACCCTCTGCTTGTAAGGCAGATGCTCTCCCAACTGAGCTAAACCTCCATCTATCCCTCACATTCTTGTTTCATGGAATGCTTTTAATATAGTAGCATGGTGACTTTTTCATCGTCAACACTTTTTAAAATATTTTTTAAATTTTTCAAAAATCTTCCCCATTCCTCACATTTTTATAGATTTAATTTACATATTTCGATATTGAAGCCTAAATGCCGTTTTTCACATTGAATGTGCTACAATAATAATTACTTTACGGAGGTTTCTTATGAAAGATATATAACGCAAGATATTTAGATAATAATCAGCGTTTTATTGTTGCGATTATCACTGGATTTATCGCTGCTATTCTATTTGGCTCATTATATGGATTGATTACATCATTTATTCACGTTTCATTTTCTGTAATGTTTGTAGCAGTAGGATATGGAGTTTGCTTCTGTAATCAAACATTTTGGCAAAGGTGTTCATACAAGATTTCATGGTTGTCGGAGCTATCATGACATTTTCATTCGCAATCTTTCTCGGAGATATGATGTCCATATATTCCGTTCCTAGATTTGCTTCACTTTTTATTAAGCGGTAAATTTCTCTTTCATCGGTATATTCTTCGTAGCATAGCTACGTAGTATGGCTTCTGCCGATGTTTCAGGTATACCAGTTTAGCATTCCGCTTTAATCGGAATATATATTGGATATACACAATCCGTTATTTTATAGAGGTGTCGTATGTATAGAAAAACATGGATGCAAGTTAATCTAGACAAAGATTGAACGTAACTTAATCAAATTAAAAGATATCTGTCAGAAAAAAATAATTGCTGTTTTAAAAGCAGATGCGTATGGCTGTGGTGATATTCACGTTGCTCGTGCAGTATTAGAAGCAGGTGCAGAAATGATTGCTGTATCTTCTCTAGATGAAGCACTTGTCCTACGTAATGAAGGTTACGAGGGCAAACTATTAATCCTTGGAGCTACAGAAGCTAGCGATATTCCCGTTTTAATTAAACAAGGTATCTCTTGTACCGCTTACTCTAATGAATGGGTAGACAGCGCAATCCAGCAAAACTGTGAAGGTTTGCACATACATCTGAAGATGGATACTGGCATGAGTCGTATTGGCTTTCGCACAATTGACGAACTGCATCTAGCTTTCGACAAACTCCAAGCCGCTAGATGTAATATGGAGGGTATCTTCACCCACTTCTGTTGTGCTGACAGTGATTTAGAACTCACAAACCTACAGTTCTCTAAATTCAAAGAAGCAGTAGAGTCTTTCTCTTACTCCTTCCCTTGGGTACATTGTGACAACAGTGATGCGACGGCCTTCTTTAAAGAAGATACATCGAATGCTTGCCGTATCGGAATCTCACTCTATGGAATTTCTACTTATGAAAAATCTCTTGAACCAGCAATTTCACTCCTAAGTGAAGTCATGTATGGTAAAAACATATGCATGCAGGTGATACAGTTGGATATGGTGCTACTATACTGCTAAAGATGATGAAATCATTGCCACCCTACCAATTGGGTATGCAGATGGCTTTGTCCGCGCTAATCAAGGCAGACAAGTATATGTTGATGGTCAATACGCAGAGATTGTAGGACGTGTATGTATGGATCAAGTAATGATTCATTTAGAACACGAAGTTCCAGTTAAAACAGTTGTCGAAATCTTTGGTGAACACATCTCACTAGAGAAGATGGCTGAAGAATTAAATACAATCCCCTATGAAATTATCTGTTTATTAAGCAGCCGTGTAACACGTCGTTACATTTGGCACAACAAAATTCAAGACGAAGAAAATTCTCGTTTGGAAAAGAGTATTCTAACAAAAGAGAAAAACTAAAACGATGAGTCAGCGCTCATCGTTTTTCGTTGATTGGCAATAAATCAATAAATCCTAACTCAGGATTATTATATAAGCGAACAAAGAATTTATTTCCAGTCGCAAAACCTCTTGAAATGTATAAGAGTCTTCCATCAAGGTTTTTAATGCCATGAGTATATTTAGGGAATAGTCCTTGTTGTGGTGCATATAATCCTTGTCTTAAAAATGGAACTGCCCATTGTCCACCATGTGCATGACCACTAATAATTAAATTGACTGGCAATTGTTCATAGAACGCTACATGATGCGGACGATGAGATAAAAGAATACGATAATACGACGTCATACAGAGAGAATCAACTTCCTCTACTGTCTTATCCATCTTAGGTCCACCATCTGTTAAACCAATAATTTCTATTAATTGACCATTGATATTCATCACTTCACTATCATCAAGGAGAACTTGCACTCCATCTGAACGCATCGCAATCACATAATCATTTAGCTTCTCTTTTAACATCTCATCGTGATTTCCACTAATATATACTCGCGGATATGCATTTAATGCATGCATGAGCGCAAGCATACTTTCGTTATCCCCCTAGGCGTAAAAGATATCACCAGGGAAAAACAATTAAGTCTGGTTTGTGTTTATTTACCATACGGATAATACGTACATTATCTTTACCAAAAACTTTGAGAGTGCAAATCAGAAATAACACAGATACGTACACGTTTTTGAAATGAGTGGTGAATAAATCTTTTTTTCTTGTCGCATCTATCTTATGTGGCCATCCTAAAGAATATAATCAGTGCAACCAATAAAACAGACTACCACGGATACAACGATAATTGTCTGCATATCTTCTAACCCTCAACTCCACTTAACCAATTTGTCTTATATAACCGAATTAAATATAATACACCTCTTATCGCAATATCAATTGTCATTGCAAGCCAAGCACCCATAAGTCCCATGATTGGCGCTAAGAAGAAGGCTAGCGTAATACGAATACCCCATAAACTCAATAGATTAAGTACAAATGGAATAATCGTATCACCAGCACCTCGTAATACACCTGTAATAACAATGGATGCGGCAAAGAGTGGTTCTGCAAGCATGACAACTCGAATAACATTTACACCAAGTTGTTGTACATCTTGATCTGGTGTTAATATCGCAAATATCATCGGAGATGTAAAAAACAATATAATCGCAAGGATACCCATAATCGTCATACCCAATAGTGTAATGATATTAGCAAAGTCTTTCGCAAGATTTTTTCTTACCAGCACCAATCGCTTGTCCAATTAATGTTGTGGCTGCTGCTGCGATACCAAATCCGGGCATATAACAAATTGACTCTACTGTATTGCCGAAGGAATGTGCCGCAATCGCAACTGTCCTAGTGGAGCAATAATCTTTGTGGACGCAATTTGTCCCATACATAAAACACTTTGTGCTAATGCATTTGGCATTCCTATTTTCCACGCAGAAAATAGTACCTCTTGACTTGCAAAACCAATTTCAGCAATTTCTTTAATGTGTAATTCATTCGATTTTGTTAAGGCTACCTTTGAAAAGAAATCACTGTACAAATACAAACTGCCAGTGATGTGCCAAGTTGTGCACCTAATACACCCTAAAATTTAGCTCCATACACCCATATCTCAAAACCAAAGATGGAAATCATTCGAGATGGAAAAATCAAAATGAAATTGAAGATGATATCTAAAAATACACATTAAGACAGCCATCTTACTTGGTGTCTTCATATCCCCTGCACATTGCAGCATACTATTTACAAAGGTAATTTAACTGACGAATTGGAAGGAAAATTGCATATAATCCAAGATAATTCGTCGCATCTTTCCATATCTCTGGTTGGGCCTGTAGCCATGATGGGGCAACATGTGCCCACACATAACAGACTCCTGCAATTAGAAAATGAAATGAACAGTGAGGTCAAAAGGGAACCTTTAAATATCCTTCTACTACGTTCAAGCTTTCCAGCACCTACCGCATGAGCAACCTGTACAGAGAATCCAATCGCTACGCTATTAATGAGTTCTCCAAATAGCCAAGTACTCGACATAACAAGACCAATTGACGCAGAGGCTAATGCACCCAGTGCACCAACCATAGCTGTATCAATAAATCCCATTACAGTTTCTGTGATGACTGCTAGGATACCAGGGATACTTAAGTCTTTGTATAGTTTTTATTTTATCGGAAAATGTTAAATGTTCTGCATTCCGTATTTTTCTGCAGTTGTGTATTCATATGCCTATTATACAAAAAGGTACTCCTTTTTGGAGTACCCCTATATGCTTATTTATTTGGATTAAATATACAGTTGTGCCAGCTTCTACAGATTTTGTAATCCATACGCTCGCCCCAATGACACAACCATCACCAATTACGGTATCACCACCAAGAACTGTTGCATTGGCATAGATAACAACATTATTACCAATGTTTGGATGACGCTTTCCACCCTTTACAAGTTCACCGTTCTCATTCACTTTAAAACTCTTTGCACCAAGTGTAACGCCTTGATATAGCTTCACATGGTGACCAAGTTCTGCTGTTTCTGCCAATAACTACACCAGTACCATGGTCAATACAGAAGTAATCACCAATTGTCGCACCAGGATTAATATCAATACCAGTCTTTTCATGTGCATATTCTGCCATAAGACGAGGAATATATGGAACACCTAACTTATATAAGACATGTGCAATACGATAGATAAAGATTGCATAGAAGCCAGGATATGCAATAACTACCTCTGACTTTGTTCTAGCTGCTGGATCTACCATCATAGATTGCCTGGATATCTGTTAAGACAGAACAGCTTAATTGCTGGTAACTCTGCTAAAGAAACATATCTCTTAAAGTTTCCACAGATTGAACAATCTGCACCCTTAAACTGCAGAGATGCTTGAATTTTCCTTCTGTAAACCTTCTGATAAATAGTTTAGAGCTTGTTGTTGGTTTTAACATACCTGCATGATAATAATCTGCAAAATCACTGCTTGTACCTGCTTTTAATATCGTAATGATATTTGTACGATCTGGTATACGCATTTTTAATGCAAGATCTTTATCTACAATTTCATTTAGTTCATTGAGTAGTGTTTCGTAATTTTCCATTTTATTCTGCGAATAATGCAGTTGATAAATAGCGATCTCCAGAGTCAGGTAATAATACAACAATTAACTTACCTGCATTCTCTTCTCTCTTCGCTACTTCAAGTGCAGCGTATACTGCTGAACCTGAAGAAATACCAACTAATATTCCTTCCTTTCTGCCAATCTCAGCACCTGTTGTAAAGGCTTCTTCATCTGTAACTTTGATTACTTCATCATAGATTTCTGTATCTAATGTTGTAGGGATGAAGCCTGTACCGATACCTTGAATCTTATGTGGACCTGGCGCACCACCTGAAAGTACTGCACTAGTTGCTGGTTCAACACCAATCACCTTCACATTTGGATTCTTTTCCTTGAGATACTTACCTGTACCAGAGATTGTTCCTCCTGTTCCGATAGCGGAAATAAAGATATCAACCTCACCATCTGTATCTTCCCAGATTTCTGGTCCTGTTGTTAAGTAATGTGCTTTACGATTAGACATATTTTCAAACTGCTGTGGAATAAATGAGTTCTCAATGCCTGCAGCAAGTTCTTCTGCCTTGGCAATTGCGCCCTTCATACCCTTAGCACCTTCTGTTAATACAACCTCTGCACCATAACCCTTAACCATCTTACGACGTTCAACAGTCATTGTATCTGGCATTACTAGAATAACACGATAACCCTTCGCTGTACCAACTGCAGCTAAACCAATACCTGTATTTCTGATGTAGGTTCAATAATTGTAGAACCTGGCTTTAATAAACCTGCTTCTTCAGCATCTACAATCATCTGATATGCAATTCTATCCTTTACAGAACCTGTTAGGTTAAAGTATTCAACTTTTGCTACAACACGTGCCTTTAAGCCAAGGTCCTTTTCAAAGTGTGTAAATTCTAATAGTGGTGTGTGACCAATTAATTCAGTTGTTGATTTTTTTGATATTTGACATAGTATTTTCCTCTTTTCTCTCATGTAATATATGAAACGGTAAAAAAACAAAAAAATCCGAGCATGCATTCATATGCCCGGATTTATTTACTATTAGTACTTACGAATCACTGCAATAAAGGTAAATTAAAAGCAGCCCCGACGCAGAAACAGCATTCATCCGGACATCATTTAAATTACAACAGCAACACATTTGATTCATCACTTGTTTGTTCATGCCCGTTTCCTCCTGTTCACCGTTCTTATGCAGGAAAATTATCATAGTACTATCAGTATTAGTTTGTCTACTCTAATGATTCAATTTTTTCTTTCACTTTGAATTAGGGTTTGTACTATCATCTTCTTTTCAACTGTTCTAATTGATCGGATATCTCAGATTCATCCGCAAATTGATTGAAGATATTTTGTTTTTCATGGAGTCGTTTTACCAGTGCTTCATCTATCGTATTAGCAGATAATAATCGGTACACAAATACATGATTGATTTGCCCCATACGATAGACACGAGAAATTGCCTGCATCTCATCGGATGGTTTTAACTGAGGTTCACAAAGAATTACAATCTCTGCCGTCTGAATATTTAATCCAATTCCACCCACATTAATCTGTATTGGCAAAACCCGTGCAACAGGCTCATCAAACTGCTTAAGAATTTCTTGTCGTTTCTCCAGCGATAACTTTCCACTAATGATAGGCAAAGATTTTCCTAACAATAAATCTGTCACGAAAGATAGCGTCTCCAAGAAATAAGAGAATATAACTACCTTTCTTCCTTCACTGAGTGCCTGCAAGCATAATTCAACCATTCTCTCTGCTTTTGTAGAATTGAGTGAACCCCAAGATACTCTACGCATTGCCATAAAGTTTCCAGATTCAACTGCTTTGCGGTAAGAGATTATCTCCTCTTCATTCATCATGCACCACTCGTCGTGAATCGTTAATTCTGGAAGTTCCATCAGTACATCCACACGCTACGGCGTAAATATACTGGTGCAATCTTCTTGCGGAACAAATCTGCTTTTGCTAGATATTTCATATCTTTTACTTCGCTTGCAATTGAAGGATTTAAACATTCAATTAAATAACACATTTCATCTACGTTATTTTCAATCGCTGTACCTGTCATATATAGAGCGTATTCTGCCTGTTCAATCATTCGTACTGTATTGCGTGTACGTTGTGCCTCTTTGTTTTTCACAAAGTGCGCTTCATCTACAACAACCATATCGAGCGGAAAATCTTTTTCAAAAATAATCTTATCTAAACCTTCATAGTTAACGATTGCAATACCACCATCACTCTTCCAAATTTCAAAATCACTAAAACCAGATCCATGTAACATATATGCTTGCATGTCCGTTAGTTTTTCAATTTCGCGCTTCCAGTTTAGTAATAACCCAGCTGGACATATTACAAGAAAATAACGATGACCTTTGTGATGTAGATGATTCATCGCCGCAATTGCTTGAATGGTTTTTCCAAGACCCATCTCATCTCCAAGCAGTACCCTTTTCTGATGCAAGATATACTTGGTTCCAAATTCTTGATAATGACGCAACTCCGTATGGAATGATTCTAACAATAATGGTGTTGCTTGTATTTGTTTTCAATAGCGAAACATCAATATCTTCATCAACATCATCCTTGATTTCAATATCCGCAAATTTTTCAATCACCGTATAGTATTGAATTGCATGTTCTTTTGTAGTCCTGCAATATCGTTTCAAAAATCTACATTTTTTAGTGCAGTACAATTATCATAAAATTGCTTTGATTGTTTCTGCATAAGAAGACTGATAAAGATACTTTACATCTTCTACAGCTTTTTAAAAATCTCTGTTTCTTTTTCTACCACTAAAAATCCAACCAAAGAAATTTTGTATCAAGCCACTATTATCATAGGCTTCTTGGATACCACGTTCTGTTTCTTGATAGATTGCATTTAATTTTTGCATAGTTTTTCTTTTTTGTATGCAGATGAAGTAAATTTCATGAAGAATCTCTTTTATCCTTATCCGTTAGATGTTCTAAGTCTATACGGTAGTGTATCTGACTTTTAACAGCTGCAGTACTACGATGTAGATGCCAACATGAGTTTATCTGCTGTTTCATCCCCAATACCATCTAACGCTTCTAGTTGTCTACGATTATATTTCAATAAGTCATACATCGTTGAGATGTGACTGGCTTCAAGTGCTTGTAGAGGAAGTCTTGTGAAGGATTTTGAAAGATCCTTGATTGGAATCTGTCTGAATTTCTTCCACAACTTTATCCATGATAATATCTTGGCAACGATCATGAATCACTTGGATATTTTTCTTTTCTTGATCACGCAAAGAAAAAGAGTTGATCCTTAACATCTTCAACTGCTCACGTTCATATCGAATTTCTTGATAATTAATCTTTTGAAATATCATATTTCCTCATATGAATTATAAGTTGTTATTCTAAAAACAAATGACCACAACCTGCAAGCATCACCAAAGCTCATTGCTGTAGCCAGACCAGTTACCACTATCTTCTTTTCTTTCATTTATTTTTATAAATCTTTTCTTGTTATTTTATGAAAATTTTTACATTACTTCTAATTTAAATTAAAAATAGTCTTGGAGCTTTCTTCATATTCTTCAAGATATACCCCAGAATCGTGATATTGTATATGAGGGATACCAAATTTTTCCCCATTTTAAAGAAAGTGGGTTTTTATGGAAAATTTTTACAGTTTTTGATTATGAAGACATTCAACTAATACCAAATAAGTGTATTGTAAACAGTCGTTCAGAATGTGATACAACAACACGATTTGGCAAACATTGCTTTAAATTACCAGTCGTCCCAGCAAACATGCAGACAGTCATTGATGAATCTCTAGCAATTAAACTTGCAGAGAATGGATATTTCTATATCATGCATCGTTTCACTCCTGAAACACGTCTTCAGTTTGTACAGATGATGAACGATAAAGGATTGATTTCTTCCATTAGTGTTGGTGTAAAAAGAAAATGAATATCATTTCATTACAGATCTTGCAAGTCATCACTTAGTTCCGGACTACATTACAATTGATATTGCTCACGGTCACTCCAACGCCGTCATTAATATGATCAAACATATTAAAAAACACCTACCAGATACATTTGTCATTGCAGGTAATGTAGGAACCCCTGAAGGTGTTCGTGAACTTGAAAAATGCAGGCGCAGACGCAACGAAAGTTGGTATTGGTCCTGGAAAAGTATGTATCACAAAAACTAAAAGACAGGATTTGGCACAGGTGGTTGGCAGTTAGCTGCCTTGCGTTGGTGTGCAAAAGCTGCACGTAAGCCAATCATTGCGGATGGCGGTATCCGTTCAAATGGCGATATTGCAAAGTCGATTCGCTTTGGCGCAAGCATGGTTATGATTGGTTCCCTATTTGCTGGGCATACCGAATCACCAGGTAATACCGTCATGCAAGATGGCATTGAAATGAAGGAATACTTCGGTAGTGCCTCTGAATATCAAAAAGGCACCCGTAAAAATGTGGAAGGCAAAAAGATGCTTGTGCCATGTAAAGGTTCTATCATGGATACACTAATCGAAATGCAACAAGACCTTCAATCATCCATCTCTTATGCAGGTGGAAAGATTTAAACGCAATTCGTTATGTTGATTATGTCATTGTAAAAAAATTCTATTTTCAATGGCGATGCACATTAGGCATTCTATTTGGTGAATTTGACGCAAAGGATATAATAATAATGAAAGAAAGGTAACGAAATGACAAAGATTGATATTATCTCCGGCTTTCTAGGAGCCGGAAAAAAACAACATTGATACAAAAGTTAATCAAAGAAGTATATAGGTAAAAAGTAGTTCTTGTTGAAAACGAATTTGGCGAAATTGGAATTGATGGTGGTTTCTTAAAAGATGCCGGTATCGTTGTCAATGAAATCAACAGTGGATGTATCTGCTGCACATTACAAGGTGACTTCCGCAATGCTTTACAAAAGTAGTCAAGAAGTATGATCCCTGACCACATCATTATTGAACCTTCCGGTGTTGGTAAATTATCCGATATCTTAGCAGTCGTAAAAAGATGTAGAAGGTTTGGAACTAAATAGTTACAGTACTGTTGTAGACGCAAAGCGTTGTGAAATATACCACAAAAACTTCAAGGAATTCTTCGATGATCAAATTTTCCACAGCTGCTTGTGTCATCTTATCCCAGAACACAACTCGTTGATGAAGAAATATTAAAAAGGATATCGCAATCATCCGTGAATTAAACCATGACGCAAAATCATCACCACTCCATGGGATGACCTCTCTGGTCAAGCAATCATCGAAGCAATGGAAGGTTCTACAGATGGCTTCCCAGAACTCGAAGAGGAAGAAGACTGCTGGATGCTGTGGATGTAGTTGTCACGATGACGATGATGATTGTTGCTGTAGCGACCATGACCACCACGAACACGAACATCATCACGACCACGAGGAAGAAGAATGCTGCTGTTGCTGTGGTTCTTCGAACATGAAGAGCACCACCGCATGAACATCATCACGATGATGAAGAATGTTGCTGCCATCATCATCACGAGGAAGAAGAACATGATGAGGGAAGAGTGTTGCTGTTGTGGCCATGATCATCACGATCATGAACATCACCATCATCACCACCATCATGGACACGATGCGGATGGAAGTATTCACATCAATCGGTATCGAAACAGTTAATAAGTACTCTGTAGAAGATATTGCATTAGCACTTTCTGAACTAGATGAACATATCATCCGTGCAAAGGGTATTGTTCCTAGTCATGATGGAAGTTGGTTATTCTTTCGACTATGTTCCAGGAGATGCAGATATCCGCATTGGTTCCCCTGCTTACACTGGTTTAATCACAGTTATTGGTGACAAGGTAGACGTTGCTCGCATCAAAGAAATCTTTGCGGTGAAGTAAAATGGCAACTCCTGTATATCTCTTTTACAGGGATTTCTTGATTCCGGTAAAACATCTTTAATCTTAGACACACTCAACGACCCTTCCTTTATGGAAGAAAATAGCCGTACGTTAATCATTTGTTTTTGAACAAGGTGAAGTTCGATACAACGATAAATACCTCGCAGAGCCTCAAAGCATTCGTTGAATATATGGACTCTCCAGAGGATTTAAACGTAGAAAAGATTCGTGAATTAGATACAATCTATCATCCAAATCAAGTATTTCATCGAATATAACGGAACACTGCAATTACTCCATTTATCCTGTCACAGATGCCAAACTTCTGGCCTTTGGTACAGATTTCTTTGACAACAGTAGATGCTTCAACTTTCCAAATGTATATTAACGCAATGCGTTCTGTCATTTACGAGCAGTTAAAGTACAGCGATACAATTATCTGTAATCGTTGTACACCAGATACTTCCGCATCAATGCTGCGTGGCAATATCAAAGCTATTAATAAAAAAGCTCAGATTTTCTACGAAGGCGAACATGGTGCCCAGGTCACTCTTAAAGAAGGTGTACTACCATTTCAATATCAATGCCCCTATCATCGATATCAAAGATGATGATTATGGCATCTGGTATATGGACGCAATCGAAAACCCAGATAAATATGATGGAAAAGAAATCATCCTACGCGGTAAGTTCACCGAGACATTACCAGGCTATCATCAGACCTTTATCATGGGCAGACAAGCAATGGTATGCTGTGCAAATGACACAAGTCTTTGTGGATTAACGGTTACAGGTGTGAAAGTAGAAGAACTTGTAAAGGATAACTGGTATGAAGTACAAAAGGTAATCTTAAGACCATCCCATTGGATAATGGCGGTAAGACACTTGTCCTATACGCAAACCGCATTCAAAACTACCAAAAACCACAAGATGAGTTCGTATATTTCAGTTAATCACTAGGGTAATTCTTAAGAGTTACCTCTTTTATTCTGAACTTTTTAATTTTTCACCTATGTTAGTTAACGCATTTTACTCATTTTGTGCTACCATTATTCAGGGAAGTGATAAAATGATGAAAATTTATAAAAGAAAAAAACTAAATATACGTGAGAGCCGTTTGGTTCTTACTCATTTCGGCAATGTTCTTACTATTTTATGCACACATCTTTCCTTTGATGTACACATGAAAAAAAGGTATCCAAAGGTACTGTGGTCGTATCAAACTTTAATACAGACCGTGGAGAAGAAATCTTTTGCAAACTATAACTATAACTCTCATAAGACATGGCTAGATGCACAACCATCTTGGGAAGTAATTCACCTCAGTAACATTCCAATCAGTTACAAACTCTTTACGTTTAGGGCTTTTAACAACGTAAAGACAGACATCGCTATCTCAAAGATTGATGTGTCATTTGGACCATTTAAACTTGCAGAGTATACACCAGAGAATATCTCCAACAAGATCATCGCCTCTCAAGGTATGGTCATCAACACAAATGACAACACCATTAACTTAACTGTAAACGGTGTTGAAGGCTGGCTACAACTCGAGACCCAAGAGTACCTACCAAAAGCTGCTTGGGTTGCAGTATACCTATCCATTTTGGTATTAAGTTGGATCATTGCGTATCTCATTGATAAGAAGATTACATGGGTCAAAAGCACATTCCAGAAAACGAAATGATGTTAATAGCAGCTCCTATCTGGTGCTTCTTTTATGTCAGAAATCTGTACTGGTAACTACTACTATATCAACTTGATGAATCGTTTCTACAACGTTGCTATCTATATTATTCTATATAAAAGTAATCTACTTAATATTCCGTCGATTACCAATCTCAGTACTGATTTGTAACTTATTTGTTGTGATTTTCGGTATCGTAAATATGTACGTAACACAATTCCGTAACCGTCCAATCGCACCATGGGATTTAACCGCAATTGGTACAGCTGCAGATGTCATCTCCAACTACCATGTCCAGATTCGTTACTTCATGGTTATCGCAATTATTATCGCCATCTTAATTTATCTCTTGATGCGCGCTGTACCACGCGAGAACACAAAGATTAACGTATACTACGCAACATATCCTATCCTGATTATTGTTATAGCGCTCTTCTTAAATAGTGTTGGTCAATACTACCTATGGGATATGAACCTATTATCCATCTTCCAAACAGATGGTACGGCGCTAGTTTCACAGGTCTTGTAAACCAATATATCTCTGATCAACCAAAAGAAACCAGAAGGATATTCTGTGAGGAACTCAAAGAACTGGGTAAAGAGCTTGCTGAAAGAGCTGCAGCCAACGTCGATCCTAATGGCACTAAACCAACGAATATCATCATGGTAATGAACAGATCCTTTGCAGACATGAATGTTGGTGGTACAAACTATGCTGATAACATCATCCCTTACTACCTGTCTCTAGAAAATACGATTCGTGGTAACCTCTACGTCGATGTACGTGGTGGTGGTACATGTAATAGTGAATATGAATCCTTAACAGGTAATACAACAGCGTTCTTTTGCGGGTGGTGTATATCCATTCAACATGTATATGCATAGAAACGTACCTTCTATGATTTCCTACTTTAACCAAAGCGGTTTTACTACAACAGGTATTCACCTTGGTAAATCCACCAACTGGAACCGTGCTTCTGCATGGAAAAAACTGCAGTACCAAGATAAAGTATTTTGCAGAAACCTTTGATGGTCTGAAACAATTCATGGATATCCAAGTGATGCACAGAATTTCAAAGTCCTAGAAGAAACTTACGAAAAGGAAAAGGACAAGAAAAACTTTATCTTCAATATCACCTACCAAAATCATGGTGGATATGATGATAAAGATGACTTAAAGAAGACCGTCAATTTCAGTTCTATTGGTGGTGGATATGGTCATGCGGAAAAACTACTTCTCATTAATGAAGATTTCTGATCAAGACTACAAGAACTTGATTGAATACTTCTCAAAGGTAAAAGAACCTACAATGATTGTGATGTTTGGTGACCACCAACCATCCTTAGGTGCAGATTGTGATAACCTTCTATTCCCACATGCAGGTACGCCTGAAAACGACATGACACAATATATTACCCCATTCTCCATTTGGGCAAACTATGATATTCCAGATGAGACAATTGATAAGTTAGTATTAACTACCTATCTTCACTCATTATGAAGACCGCAAACTACCAAATGACTCCATACCAGGAATTCTTATATGAACTAAAAGATAAGTATCCTGTAATTGGTCTATATGGTTGTTATGACGCAGCTAGTAAATACTACCAATCTGTATATGATATTGATGATGCGGATATCAATACATACCGTTGTCTACAGTACAATAACGTATTTGATTCTGATCGTATTCGCATCTCTATTCTATCCAGAAGAGAAAGTAACTAAATATCGACACACAAGATGTTAACTCGTGTAATCTTTCGTTTCATATAAACATACGAATAAAACTATTTTCTTCCGTATAAGGTTTCCAACCTTTACCAGGTTCTGAACTCTTCATGAAGTTTGTCCAAGCAGAAACCATTTCATCACTAATCTTATAATCGCGCACTTCCATCTCTCTCCAGCAGCGACTCAACGTACCAAACATGTACCATAACTCCGCAGAGTGGAAAGCACCAGCATCATCTGATGGTAACTTGCGATTGAATAAATATAAGTATGTCGGTTTACCTTGATGTTGATTTCGTAAGTTTGCAAAATCAATCATACTCTGATAGTACTTAGACTTACGCATCGGCTCATTAACACCTAAGCCAAAATCATTACCATTGGCACCTATGATATACGGTATATTCTGAACATCACCACGCTTCACCAGTTCATCCAAAAGTATCCTCGAGCACAAAGCCATCCACCACTGGCCCAAACAGCAGGCGATTATCATGCTTTGGAAAGTTTTCGGTAAAATATCCACTAACTTCTGCGCAGGAATTTGACGTAATGCTTGAATATTTTTCGCACCCACAAGCTTCATAATTTCTTCACCAGTTTCATACGCTTCTTCAACAGTCTTATGTTTGAAGATAGGATTATCTACCCCAGCACCACTTTGTATAATTGCCTTGGCAATCATGCCACGTGTTGTAGGACTAGAAATCAATGTCTGAACACTAATCGCACCAGCACTTTGTCCAAATAGCGTAATGTTATCAGGATCTCCTCCAAAAGCCTCAATATTCTTACGAATCCAACGAATCGCAAATACTTGGTCTAAAATTCCATAGTTGGACACACAATGCGCAGGATCTTCTTCTTTTAGTTGCGGATGCGCAAAGAACCCAAATACACCAACACGATAATTGATTGTTACAGAATGACATCATTTTTGTACAAACGCTTCTCCATCAAATGGAACTTCATTTCCATATCCATGGTCAAAAGCACCACCATGGAGCCAGATTGCGACTGGATATCCATGTTCTGATTTACGGTTTGGTGCCCAGATATTTAAATACAAACAATCCTCACTCATTTTCAGGATAAGGATATTGTTCATAGTTATAAAACTCTTTTACGATAGAAACGGATTCGATGCCTTAGGTTGTGGACAGATTTTTACTATATTCCAAAGCATCTCTAACACTCAACCAACGATCAGGCGCCTGAGGTGAGCTAAAACGCAAATTCCCAATTGGAGGTTTCGCATAAGGTACACCCTTAAAAATTAATTTAGATTCCGTCTCTTCACCGCGCAATATACCCTGTTCCACTTTTTATTTCAACTGTTTTCATAAAAAAACCTCCAGTTCGAATTTCCAAATCGTATTTTTCAACATTATACCATTTCTAATTTTCAAACTAATGAAGAATACATGAAAAAGAGACCCGCTGGCACAGATCTCGATTTCTTTTTATTTTTTTGGGAGGGAAAGAAATTTATAATTTCTCTGTCATTTAAGACACTTATAATATACCCAAACCATGTGTGAGATATATGGTGAAATAGTGAAAGTATTGTGAAAGTGTATTTTTCATATCATTTTTCTATATTTTTTTATCAAAAACTGCTTATTTTATTGTACATTTTTAAATATTAATATTGTTTTTATCAATATTTTAGTTTCATTATCTTTGTAATAAATTTTCAGAAAATAGAATAATTATTCAAAAACATAGTTACCTAAGTATTTTTAAATCCTAGAAAAGAGTTAAATATAACAAACAAATGCAAAAAGTATAATATTAAATATGGTGGTCTTAATATGCATTCCAAAATGTATCATTCATGATTCCCTATGTCCTCGTAGCTCAGTTGGATAGAGCGACTGCCTCCTAAGCAGTAGGTCGTGCGTTCAAATCGCATCGAGGACGCCATTGTATATGACTCTAAGCCTTTATTTACCAGAGCTTAGAGTTTTTTCTTTTCAGCTTCTCAAACATGATATATAAGATAGTGTCATTATAAAAGGACAGAAAACATACTTTTCTGTCCTTTCACTTTATGGCAAGATTTCTAACCAATATCCATCTGGGTCTTCGATAAAGTAAATACCCATTGCCTCATTTTCAAAACAAATACAACCCATTTCCTTATGCTTCTGATGAGCTGCATCAAAATCATCTGCCTTGAATGCAAGGTGGAATTCACACTCACCCAAATCATATGGCTGTGGATGATCCTTGAGCCAAGTGAGTTCCAATTCAAACTCACCAACCTCACTCTTTCAAGTACACAATGATAAAGTCATCGCTTGTCTTTCTTCTCACCTCGTGTAAATCGAGGGCTTCATTGTAGAAACGAATGGATCTTTCTAAATCTGAAACATTCAAATTCTCGTGAATCATTTTAAACTTCATATCTCTTCTCCTCTCGCTGCCTCTGTGTTTCTAATACGTGACTGATACTGTGGGTATTCCGTGATAAAACGCTGAATCACACTAGGATCTCCCCAGTAGTGGATTGGATAGATAGCATCACAGTCTACATTTTCTAGAAAATATAATAACCCGTCAGCGTAGTGTGCTTCTAGTCTTGGATCAAGTGGAACAAAAGCAACATCAAAATGTCTGCCCTTAATTTTCCCAATCTCCGCGTGATAGATTGTACGAAGTTCTAGGTTATCCTCTTCTGGCTCCCCTTCCCAATACCAATCGTTTAAATCACCACCATGGTAAACAACCCCTTCATCAGTACTCACAATGAAAGCAACACCACTATCGTTTGAAAGTAAGGTCTCAACTTGTAACCCACCATCAATCTGATAACTTTGATTTGACTCAACAAAGCGATGCTTTATCTTCGACAGTCTCTTTTCATCACTGATGTCGTTTGCTAGTATGGCTTGATAACGCATCCCCCTCTGATTGAGAAGTTCAAATATCAACGGATTATAGTGATCATTATGAGAATGACTGCAAAACACAATTACATCCCTCTCATTATCGAGAGGTGGTAGTTCTCCCTTGTAGTAATCAAAAAACATAATAGCAATCTTTGAGTTCAACCAATATACCACTATGGTTTAAGTATGTTACTTTCATGGTATCACCTCCTTAGAATTAACCTACTAATTTTCCTATATTACCTAAAAATCAATAGATTAATTTGTATATTAAATATTTTTATCCTACTTTCTAAACTTACTAATCATAATTTTTATATATTTAGTAGCAATATACTAGTATGATAAGCTTTTCATTTCCCTTTTTCTTCATTTATAAAGTTTTTTCAATTTACGATTCCTCAAAGATAAATGCTTGAGCAAACTCTTTATAGCCGATTGATTTAGATACTTGAATCGATGCAATATTATCTAATGCACATTCCCATTGAGGAACAATTCCAGATTGAATATGGTGATGTGTTGCTAGTGCTGCACATAATTTTGCATAGCCTTTTCTTCTATGCTCGGGTAAAGTTACTATTCCTGTATGCTGAATATACCCCTCCATATATGGCATATCTGGAGCATCACATAACGCTACAAGTTCATCATCAATGATATATCCAAAGAAAAAGCCTTTATCCACTCTTCCTTCAAAATAGGCTTTGAGCCAACCTATTTCAGAAACTGATGGATATGCTTTTTAAAAAATCTCAAACAGCGGATAATCATCTCTGTTCAGCATTCTTGCATCTTTATAATCAAAACACGTTCCTCTACGAACTCCATTAATTGATATCCTTTTAAAGGATAAGACTGCTTGATTGTGTCAATCAGTTCCTTAGCATCTTTTAGTTGTGTAAGTTCATTAAAATAAGATTGGAATTTAGGTGCATAAGTCACGATACAAGCATCCTCTTTACACAAGACATATATCGAATATTTGCATCCAAATCCCTTTAATATATGGCTTCTTTCATCGGTACAAATAAGCTGTATACCATGTTCAAAACCACTTACATCTGTTCCACAGACGCAAGAATAATAATCATATGTTATTTTTAATTTCTCTAGCATCCATTTTCATATAATCACCCTTCCATAAAAAGATTTTCTACTACTTTCTTTTGAACTACAACTTTTTGGTTTAAGTACATATTCTTCAGAAATCTGTCCCAGTTCCTCTGGATGGAAAACTTTTCTAATTCTAATTATATTCAAAAACATCACATTCTAATCTAGAAAGAATACTTTATCAAAATTTCTAGTAGTTTCTCACTGCTTATTTTCTTCTATTATAAGAAATTTTTTTATCCATCTCTTATATGCTACATCATTTTTTTCACACGAAATCACATAGTATTTTATTAGCACTCTCATTTCGAATGTGCTAAAATCTTTTTATCCGAAAGGAGTTTTATAAATATGAATGATAACAAGAAGAAAAAACCTCTTGTGTACTACTATGCATTTGTCGCAATTGTATTAGTATTACTCAACTTGGTTTTACGACCTGTTCTTCAACAGGCACAAATTGAAGAAGTTCCTTATAGTACATTTATTCAACAAACCACCGATGACAAAATTGATGAGGTGACAATTGAGTCTTCTCAAATTACATACAAGCTCAAAGATGGCGATACAGTATACTCTACTGTAAAAGTAAATGACCCTGATTTAGTTGACCGTCTCGAAAGTCATGATGTGAAATTCTCTGGTACACGTGTACAACAGGGTTCTCTATTTATGAACATCTTCTTTGGTTGGATTCTTCCAATCATCATTGCGGTAATGTTAATGCGCTATGTTAACCGCACAATGCAAGGCGGAAAGGATTCTCCACTTGGAGGTGGAGGACTAGGTGGTATGTTTAACCTAGGTAAGTCAAATGCTCGTGTATACGATAAAGATAAAACAACGATTCGTTTCCACGATGTTGCTGGTGAAGATGAAGCCAAGGAGAATCTGCAGGAAATTGTAAATTACCTACATGATCCAAATCAGTTTAAATCCATTGGTGCAACTATGCCAAAAGGGTATTCTCTTAGTTGGTCCTCCAGGAACAGGTAAGACCATGCTTGCAAAGGCAGTTGCGGGTGAATCAAACGTACCATTCTTCTCTATCTCAGGTTCAGAGTTTGTAGAGATGTTCGTAGGTATGGGTGCTTCCAAAGTTCGTAGCTTATTCAAGGACGCAAAAGAAAAAGCACCATGTATTGTATTCATCGATGAAATCGATGCGATTGGTGGTAAACGTAATGCAGGTAACTTTGGTGGTAATGATGAACGCGAACAAACATTAAACCAATTACTTACAGAAATGGATGGATTTGAAGGCAATAATGGTATTGTCGTACTAGCAGCTACAAACCGTCCTGAAAATCTAGACCCTGCTCTACTACGTCCAGGAAGATTTGACCGTCGTGTTCCTGTTGAGTTACCTGACCTTCAAGGTCGTGAAGATATCTTAAAGGTACACGCAAAGAAAGTTAAGACAGAGCCAGGTATTGATTATAACGTAGTTGCACGCATGGCTTCTGGTGCTTCTGGTGCAGAACTTGCGAACATCATTAATGAAGCAGCTCTACGTGCAGTACGTGAAAAGAGAAATGCAGTAAGTCAGAAAGACTTAGAAGAAAGTATTGAAGTTGTCATTGCAGGATATCAAAAGAAGAATGCAATTTTAACGGATAAAGAAAAACTAGTTGTTGCATATCACGAAGTAGGACATGCATTAGTTGCAGCATTACAGACACATAGTGCACCTGTACAGAAGATTACAATCATCCCACGTACAAGTGGTGCCCTCGGTTATACAATGCAGGTAGAAGAAGGTAACCATCCTCTTTACACAAAGTCTGAATTAGAAAACCGTATTGCGACACTTACAGGTGGTCGTGCAGCAGAAGAAGTTGAATTTGGACAAGTTACTACAGGTGCTTCCAACGATATCGAACAAGCAACAAAGATTGCTCGTGCAATGATTACTCGTTATGGTATGAGTGATGAATTCGATATGGTCGCAATGGAAACTGTAAATAACAAATACCTTGGTGGTGATGCATCACTTGCATGTTCAGATGGTACAGCTTCAACAATTGACCAAAAGGTTGTAGCACTCGTGAAACAACAACACGAAAAAGCAAAACAACTATTAACGGAACATAAAGCAGATCTTGATCGAATTGCACAGTTCTTATATCAAAAAGAAACAATTACTGGCGAAGAATTCATGGCGATTCTTGAAAAGAAAGAAGACTTTGAATTACCAGTAGTACAATAGCCTTCACATTCGTGAAGGTTTTTCTTTTTGCCAAAAAAAAAAACCGGCATTCACCGGTTAAAAGTTTCTCGCTTCAATGTCCATCACCATATTAACTCTACGTTCATGGCGGCCACCTTCAAATTCAGTATTCATGAATTCATCTACAAGCATCTTCGCTGTTTCGATTCCAATGACTCTTGAACCAAACGCAATGATATTTGCGTTATTATGTAGTCTTGAATATCTAGCACTATATGGTTCAGAGCAGATACATGCACGAATACCTTTAACTTTATTACATGCAATACCGATTCCAACACCAGTTCCACAGATTGCGATACCACGTTCTACTTCACCATTTACAACAGCCATTGATACCTTTTCACCCCAGATAGGATAATCTGTGCTTTCAGATAAATCTGTACCGTAGTTAACAACCTCATGACCTTGTGATTCAAGATATGCAACAAGTTCCTTCTTCATCTCTACGGATGCGTGATCATTTGCAATACCGATTCTCATGCGGCTACCTCCTTTTTCAAATCTGAATGATTCTGTCTATGCCATAACAAGAATGCTCCTGCTAAGAATACAAAGATAGAAATAAACTGTGATGTAGAGAAAATCCAAATCTGTCCACGGATTAAATCACCACGTAAGAACTCTACTAAGAATCTACCTAATCCATAAAGAACTAAATACCATGCTGCTGTATCTTCAGGATGCTTGCCCTTCAATAAGTTTCTCAATAAGAATGCGAAAGATTAGAAGTTACCAGCAGAAGAAATTAACTCAGTAGGAACAACCTTGATACCAGCACCAGGTCCAAGAGACTCTGCTGGGAACTCAACACCATACCAAGCTGTTGTTTGAATACCATAACAGCATCCCGCAAAGAAACATCCAATACGTCCAAAGCCTTGACCAAGTGAAACCGCAGGCATTAATACGTTTGCATACTTCATGAAGTCCCACTTCTTCCACTTACAGTAGATCCACGCCGCAATAATACCAGCGATGATACCACCATAAACTACAAATCCTTCATTACTCAAAATTACAACAGGATTTTTCAAGAATGTATCCCACACCGTCGCAATATAGAGTAACTTCGCTCCAATAAATCCAAAGATGATGATAAAGAAAATCATTCCATCAATCTTTTCATATTCTAGTCCATGTTTTTTTGCTAGACGTTCTGATAACCAGAACGCAAACAAAATGCCAACTGCAATCATGAATCCATATCCATGTACAGTTATAGGACCAATTTTAAACCAATCATTAAACATTAAAAACTTCCTCCATGTATCTATTTTAAGTGATTATATCGAAAATGAGAAGTCAGGCTATTCCGACTTCTCTTCTTCACTAGTTTCTTTTTCGGTTTCTACTACTCTTTCTTCTTCAACTTCCGCATCAACAATCTTTCCATTTACTTCAAAACTCTTCAAGAACTTATGGAATTTATCTGCAATAAATAAGACTACGAAGATATCAGATACTCCACAGTAAACTAAGCTTACCCCAATTACAACAAACAAGATTTTTTGTAGTTCTGCTCCAGTCAAAACAAACATAACAACAAAACCAAGTACGATAGAAACAGCTGCTAATACAATGTACGTTGCGTATTGGGATGAACCTATTCGTTTCGCAACGACTGCATTCTGTAACTTATCAAAACCATCCGCAACGATAACCAGTCCAAGTAGGATTGGAATGATATCCAGTAAGATCTGTTGTTTAAAGATAATAATAAGACCACCTAAGATTGCCATAATGCCAATCGAGAATTCATTACGACGCAAACTCTCTTTTACATTGATAACAAAGTATGTTGTAAGAGAAACAATACCGTATACAACTAATGCAATACCTAACACATACGCAATGAGATCTCTACTACTTTCTGGATAAACGATTAATAATAAACCTGCAAGAATATATCCAATTCCAACTAATATAGATCTCCATTTAATTTGTTTTAACATAGTAACTCCCTTTTCCATAGAACTATAGTATCACCAAAATCATAAAAAGAAATCATTGGAAACACATCTTACTAAAAAAATTCTTTATATTTTTTTCAGTATTTGAACTTATATTTTCTTTGTCAGAATCAATCCATCATCCTTAACAAAAATAGGATTATTTTTCTACCAAAGGATTTTCATTTGTAACAATTGTATACTCACATATATCATCACCATTAGAACATGTTTTTGATCGTATTAGATATAGTTGCAATGCCTGTATCATCTGATGATCCATATTACAAAAAAATGTGGCAAGATCTCCATCATTTCATGTTTCTCACAATAGTCTTTAATAGGGCATCCTCTTAGTACAAAGTGAATACCATCATCGATATCATGTTGTACTTCCATTCCCCATGTATTATGCCAATCTTTATGTAGATGTGGTTCTAGTATTTTTCTGATATTTATCTAACGATTTAATGATAAGATTTCGTATAAACTTTCTTTCGAGCAAAAACTTACCTGGAATTTTGCGAAGTGTATTCAAACCATCTTCCATAACATCATGAATTACAGTATCTATCTCTTCCTTTGTTAGGTTTCTTCCTACCACATCATAGAGAGCAATTATCCACGCTACTTCATAGAGATTATGACTCATTGAATTTGCTTCACCACCAATATCTGGTGCTTCATCTAAGATTTGATTATATCGTTCTTCTATCTTTTTGCCAATAAGGTTCTACCTTATCTACACCCATATCTTTTTAGCAAGTAAAATTTTGACATGCAGATTTCATTCGCTTTTTGATATTTTCTTGTAATTGTTGCCTTTTCTTTCTGACTTAGCATTCTTATCACTATTCCCTTTCGGTTATACTTATAGTCAAAAACACATAACAACTTCATTATTAGTTCAAAAATTTAATCTAACTTCAGTTTTTAGATTAGCATAGTTCACTATAACTAACAATGTGATTCACAATATTCAAATTTTTTCCACATAGTCATAATAAAAACGACTCTAAGGTCGTTTTTATCTTTTTAGTAGAGCTGAGGAGAGTCGAACTCCTGTCCAAGAATAGTTCCCACATTTGCGCATCTACAGTTTATCTCACTGTAAAGTAAGACAATAACCACGACAGTGAGCGAACAAGTTATTGAATTTACCTGTAAATTGTCGGGTTCCCCCTACAGGCATTGGGTTCACCGTATCCATTTATTTACGCAATCAATACAGAATGGCTAAAGCATTGATTGGGTTGCTGCAACGCATCAAGCGTTCTTAGGCAGCAAAAGCAAAACTATTTGTTCTATTTGCGTTTAAATTTATTTAGTGATTAGGTCACCACTCCACTGCCGCACAAATCAAACATAAACCTGTCGAAACCATGACAGCCCCATTCGTTATTTGTAACGCAATTGGAATATATCACGCTACAAGGTTCATTGCAAGTATCTTGCCAAAAATGAAACTAGAGGTTTAAAAACAAAATCCCTATTTTGGGATTTTGTTTTTAGTTAATGTAATTTTAATGCCTTCTCCATCGCACGTTTTGCATCACGTAATTTTTCTGTTTCACGTTTGTCATACAGATCTTTACCCTTCGCAAGTGCAATTTCAAGTTTGGCTCTTCCATCCTTTAAGTACATGCGTACAGGAATTAGAGTATAACCTTTTAGCTTTACTTTTTGGTGTAAACGGAATATTTCTAACTTGTGTAATAATAGCTTTCGATCACGTGTTTCATCAACATTAAAGATATTTCCATACTTGTATGGAGAGATATGCATTCCTTTGATCCAAGCTTCTCCACGATAAATAGAAATATAGGAATCTTGGAATTGAATCTTTCCCTGTCTAACTGATTTTATCTCTGTGCCCGTCAACACAATACCACACTCGAACTTCTCCTCAAGGAAATAGTCGTGTGAAGCACGTCTATTTAGGGCTACTGTTTTTTCATGCGTCTTTTCTGCCATGCGTCATCTTCCTTCCGGTTGATTTTCCTTTAAAGAAAGGTTTCTTATCACCTTGTTTTGCACGCGATGTTTTAGATCCATCAAATTTTCCACGTTTATCAGATGAGAAAGATTTTCTATCCTTTTTATCTCCAAATTTCTTGTCTCCAAACTTCTTATCACCGAATTTTTTATCAGAGAACTTTCTATCGGAGAATTTCTTATCACCAAATTTTCTATCTTCTCGTGGCTTGCGTGTTGAATTAGATCCTCGATCATTAGAGAAACGATCACGTCCAGATGCAAATCTAGATGGTTTCTTTGCAATTTCAAAGTCGACTGTTCCAGCTTCCTTACTAGCACCAATAACCTTTACGTTGATTGGCATACCGATACGATATGTCTTCTTACGTCTTTGACCAACTAGTTCAAAGCGATCCTTATTAAACTCATAATAGTCATCATCTAAGTCCGCAACACGAATCATACCTTCTACAGTATTCTCTAGTTTTACATACATTCCAAAGTTCGTGATACTTGAAATAATACCAGAGTAAGTCTTACCAATTCTTTCATGCATGTATTCAGCAATCTTCATATCTTCACATGCGTATTCCGCATCTTGACTGTTTCTTTCACGAATGCTTGCATGTTCAGCTTGTTCTTTGCATTTTTCTAGATCAATTGCACGTTGCTCTAAGCTATCATTTGCTTGGAAACAATACTTGCGTAACATGCGATGTACAATCAAGTCTGGGTAACGACGAATTGGTGATGTGAAGTGTAGATACTCATCTTCTGCAAGACCAAAGTGTCCTACGCAAGAAGCATCATATCTTGCCTTCTGCATGCATCTTAGTAACATAGTACTTAATACTGGATATTCTGGAATATCGTGCACTGATGCTAAGTATCTCTGCAATTCATTTGGATAAATTGCTGTTTTACCTAATACCAGTTTATGTCCCATACCTTCCGAGATACGAACGAATTCTTTCATCTTCTTTGCAGTTGGAGACTCATGAATACGATAGATAGATGGTACATCTAACCACTTCATATAGTTAGCTACAGACACATTGGCCGCAATCATACAGTCTTCAATGATTCTTTCCGCATGACCACTTATGCGTGCATGTACATCAATTGGATGACCATTCTCATCAACTTCCACAACTGTTTCTGTACCATCAAAGTCAATAGCACCCTTCGCTGTACGACTTGCACGAATTGCGTCAGCACAATCTCTTAAATCAAAGAATAGATTTCCTAAATGCTTATATTCTTCCTGAAGTTTTTCATCACCATCAAGAATTCTATTTACATTTGCATATGTCATACGCTCTGTAGAGCGAATTACACTTGGATAAATAGAGTATTCTTCAATCTTACCGCTATGACTTACATTCATCTGACATGTAATTGTTAATCTTTCTACATATGGATTTAAGGAACAAATACCATTACTCAATTCGTGTGGTAACATTGGTACAACTCTATCTATTACGTATGTTGAACAACCGCGCGCAAAAGCTTCTTTATCTAAAGCACTATTCTCTGTTACATAATGTGATACATCCGCGATTGATACTTTTAATACCCAACCGTTTTCAACAGGAGTTACACTCACGGCATCATCAAAATCCTTAGAATCATCGCCATCAATTGTTACGATTGTTTCATTTGTTAAATCAACACGCTCTTTCTTATCACTTTCCTGAATTTCCTGGGGAATTGTTTTAACCTCTTCCATAACAGCTTCAGGGAATTGTGGATCAATATCATGATCTAAAAGAATCGCGAGAATATCTACTCCTGGATCATCCTTATAGCCAATGACACGTTCAACATATACAACAATTGCAGTACCATACTTCTGTATACGACAAAGAACCTTCATTCCCTCGACAGGAAGAAAATCTTGATCATATTTTACAGTCAATAGCTTATCCTGTAACTTTTCATCATCAGGAATAAACTTTAGTCTCTTTCCACGTGGTAAGAAAGTGCCAATCATAAAATCCTTAGCACGTTCAATAACTCTTAAAACCTGGCCATATGTTTCCCAAGGCTTGCAGCGGACAAGAACAGTATCTCCATCTAATGCAGTATTTTGATCAGTAGGATCAATCTTAATCGATTCTCTATCCTCACGGTCTACAAAACCTAGTCCTGAACGATTGATAGAAATTCTACCAGTTACTACACCAGCCTGTTTTTGTGTTAAATATTGGTTATCATCTGCTCTAAATAGCAATAATTCTTTTTCTAATTCAGATAAAGCTTGGCTTACTTTTACGAAATCTGATGAAGAAGTCATTCCAAGTGCGCTTAAAATATCGTCTACTTTACGATTCTTCTTTGGATGATTTTCAATGTATTCTAATAATCTTTGTTTTAAATTTTTCCATAATTCTTCTTTTCTGTTATAGCTTATTCTAAGCAATATCTGATAAAACCAATGTCTCTTCGTAAGAAAAAACCGGCTTTCACCGGTTACTTAATCACTCTTATCGCGATAACTAAAGCAAAAAATGCAATTCCAAGTACCAACGTTAGATTAGAAATGACCTTTTCAGATCCTCTTTCCTTTGTGTTGGCAAATAGATTTAAACCGCCATTTCCAGTAAATGCACTAGAAATACCGTCAGATTTTCCACCCTGTAATAGTGATAAAATAATCAGCAAAGCCGATACAATCATTAATATAGCGTTAAGCATCTAAAAAGCTCCTTTCGCTTGCCACAGTATTATACCATCGCTTTATATTGATGTCCAATACCACTTTACTTCTTATCAGAATCCTCTTCTTCTGATTTGGAATCTTCATCATTTACAGCCTCATCACCCTTAACAGGCTGTTCTTCTACTACAGCTTTTTCTTCCTTGATAATTTCTTCAGGTTTTGATTCTTCTTTATCAACTGGTTGCTCGTCTTTCACAGACTGCTCTTCCACTGTAACAGTTTCTGTTCCTTTATAGACTCTTCAGGTTTTGTAGTTTCTTCTTGTTGTACAGGCTGTGGTTCTACTACTTTCTTTACTTCATGACGTTTAATATAGACAACACCAAGTGTAATGATTGCAACTAAATATAATAGATATCCATCACCGACACCCTGACGGAACGCAGAGATTGGATTCCAAAGGATAAATGTAATAAGCACTATAAGAATAGATCTTTCTAACTTCTGCGCATCTTTTACAAGTACTCCTTGAATCACAAATACACTAAGAGCTATTGTCGCTGATGCAATAAATGGTCTTGTACCAAATGCAGGCACTGCAATACGTCCATTACTCCAAAAATCTCAAGAATAGTGAAAGAATTAATGCAACACTTGCTCCTGTTACAACCTTGTCTAGATTATATGCAGTCTGTAACTTTGCAATTAAACTACCTTCAATACATGGTGTCGTATCAAATTCATCCTTTTTGAAAAATCTTAAATATACATATATTAGTAAGATAACTAAACTAATATCCGCTAGAATGCGAATAATATTGACTGTACCTAATAAATAAGAATATCCAGATCTAGGGATTGAGAAATTAACAATCCAAATGATAACCATGAATATAGGTTCTCTACCACACCAGCACCAAAAATCTAACAACGATTCTGTCTTTTGTAAATCTTTCAATTTGCTTTACAAGTGTCCAATTAAACTAAATAGCCATAACAAGTTAACAACTCTAAGTGTAATAAATACTTTTTCATTTTTCTTTAATGTAAACACTATTTCAATGACTGATGAAATTAAAAATAGTGTTGCCATACTAGCCATTGCGTATAGATTTAGTTTTCCCAAAAGCTTGGCAATACTGCAATCTTAAAGAATGAAGCTAGAATGATTGCCAACTGGCTGCATAATAATGCAAGGAATACTTTATTAATCAGAGTCTTTCTCTTTTGTTAAAATTACGAATGAAGTTTTCCATAATATCTCCCTTTTATATTCATTAAAACCACTATAAAGTCATGAATAATTCACCTTATCTTTACAGTGGTTTTATTATACATCATTGTTGATTGTAAGAAAATTAATACATTATAAATTATTCAAACTTATATCATCACATGAATACATGCATGCATATTAGAATTGAGGGAAGAAAATTCGTAACAACCTTGTAAAATCAGGTAAATCACTCTTTCCATCTCTAATATTCAATGCCAGTTGAACGCTATCAGTGATAATACCATCTACATCTGACACCATAAAGCGTATGATTGATCCAAAGGAATTTGCAGTCCATACATCAACTTTCTTTCCTGCTTCATGCAGGTTATCAATTCTTTGTGTAGTAGCTAATTCTTCTTCAAACCAACCGCATCTACTTCCATCGTCTCTATTTCTCCATAGGCAATAAAGCATAGATACTCTGTTTCTACATCAGGATAGGTACTCTCAACTTGTGTAATCAAGTTTGCATTCAAACTGATAATACGTACTTGATTAACCATATCTCTTTCTACAAGCATTTGATAGACATCATTTGCCATCTGCATACCCGCACTCTTTCCCTTTAATTCAATGTAGAGTTTAATTTCATCTTTTGCAGTATTTAGTATCTCTTCTAATGTTGCGATTCTCACCTGATGACCATCAGGGGCTGTAATTCTGAGTCTCTTAATCTCCTCAAGCGTGAGCTCTTGTACTGTACGGGGATCATTACATAAACGTTTTAGCGTATTATCGTGAAAGATAACATAATGACCATCTGCAGTTCTTTGAACATCTATTTCGGATGCAGAGGCACCAGCCTCTATTGCAGCACGAATTGACTCTACTGTGTTTTCTGTCGATAAATCTCCTCCACCACGATGTGCAATCACTTCTGTTACATATTCCTTTGGAAATAAGTCATCGAAAACCCTCGCACCAACATAACCCAATATAAGTGATACCAACACACTTATCGATATAACAAAGCGGAAACTCTTTTGGAATAGAACTGGTGTAGTAAACTTCTCTTCTTGATATCCTGCAAGTGTGCATTCGTCATAGACACGAGTGATACACATTGCTTGTGCCTGAATAAATATCATTGTAAATAAGAAGATAAAAATCAGACCCATAATCACTACCATAATAATTAGATAGTGATACCAGAATTTCGCTTGCATAAACCAATGTGATACATAGTACGGAATAACAATAATACTCACTACCCTACTACAAGTATCAATAAGAACATTCCAAAGAATTTTAAAGTACGACAAAACAATTCTCTTCCAATTCTTGAAAAAAATAAACTTTCGGGATTCATGCATGGATGTAGCTAGTGAATAATTATCAAAAAGAACTCCATGGAAAGTAAATACATGAATAATGCCAACAAAGTCTAAAAGTAATACTAAAAATAACATATGCAAGCATATATACGTGGTTTGATCGTATGACAGAATAAATAAACTGTGGTACTGCATGTTTTGTTAGATGCAAACCTATCATTGCGGTATTCAGTGGAATAATAACTGCAAAATACATTCCAACTAGACAACCCCTAAAGTTAATGAACTTTCGAGATATACGCACTGCAGTAGAGATGATTTCCTTCATCTTTTTCTTTTTGATTATATAGAATATTACGACTTAATAAAATCAGTATGATAATATCAAGTGCCATATATATCGTAAATAATATTGATAAAGCAATTAAAACAGCCCAGCCATACCAGCTACGTAGTAATGATGGAAGTTCCCCACTACTTACAGAGTAGATACCCGTTAGGTTCATGATAGAACCAAGAATTCCTTCCACAAAGGAAACCATCATAAAAAGAATGATTTTTGCAGGAATCTGATAATACAAAATTTCTGGTAACCCATGCCAATAATAGCGTAATGAAAATACTCTATCTTGTACCGGTAACTTCTTGGTTGTTTTCATACATATTATTTAACCACATAATTACACCATTCGCACATGGATTATCCATCATAAAAGGAAGTATCCATAGACACTTCCTAATTTAAATCATTTCGTTCTTTATTGTTCACAAGCTAAATCAAATAGAACGTTTGCGTAAATTGCACAAGCAAGAATCATCGTTTCAATTTCAAATCCTTCATCTGCTTCATGTTCAGCACCTACCCATGACGCATATTCACGTGTTGGGAAGATAGGGACCAAATGCCGCAAAGTTATCAAAACTACGAGCATATGTACCACCACCGATACGTAGAGGAGGTGTATAAGTATCACCACTAAATGCACGATAGTGCTTCAAGCAAGTTTGAATCAGTTCACTATTAGGATCATTTAATAACCACTTAGAATCATCTACAAGTTCAGTTTCAATATGTAATACTTCCTTGATGATATCTGCACTTCTCTTTAGTAAATCACTACCTTCACATTCATTTGGATAGCGATAATCTAATGCAAAGTACACATGCTCATCTTCAATATTAGCTTTACCCATATTGAAGGTTAATGGACCCATGTATGCACCATCATAAGCAACCTTCAATCCAACACCATATGGATCCTTAAATAACTTCACAGCGTTTAAGCTGAATTCATCGTTATAACAACTACCAACAAATTCAAACATCTTTACAGCCGCATTTACACCCATATAAGGGCGAGATGCATGGAATGGCTTACCATCAATATGGTAATGTGATCCAGCTTCATCCTCGTGACATTCACCAGTTAGTTCATTTGCAAGTAAGAACTTCTCAAAGTAGTCCTTGGCAAGTGGCTTATCAACGATAACATCTGCCTTACTGATAACTACATTAAATGCAGTACCAGACTTCATATACTTGATACAAGAGTCAATCTTACCTTGTGCAGCAAAGTCTAAAATACCCTTTTCTGCATAGATACATGGGAAGTCTGCATCTGGTACAATACCCATAATTGGATTCTTACGTACTTTCTTATAGTAAAGAATACCAGCAGATGTGTTTTCTTCATCTGTACCCAAAATCATTTGAATATTATGTTTTAACTTATATCCCTTGTCCTTTAGAATCTTCATCGCATAATAAGCCGCAATTGCAGGACCCTTATCATCACAAGTACCTCTACCCATGATATAGCCATCTTTAATTTCTCCACCAAGTGGATCAAATGTCCAGCCATCACCGATAGGCACAACATCCAAATGACCAAGTACACCAACAGATTCTTCTAAATCACCATACTGAATTACACCAGCATAACCATCTACATTCTCTACTTTAAAAACCATCGCGTTTGCCAATCTCTAATGCTTTGTCTAAACACTTTTGCAATGTTTGGTCCAAAAGGTGCTTCTTTTGTCGCAGCAGCGTCATCACGTACGGATTCAATCTTTACAAGCTCACGTAAATCTTCAATCATATTATCTTGATACGCACGTGCTTCATCAATAAATTTCATCTTTTAAATCCTCCTACTTTAATAGTATCATTCAATTCATTTTTTTAAGGGAAGCTATCCGATAAATTATTTGTATTTTTTTGGGATTCAACACGAAATTATTTGGCTCGTCTTGACAAGTACTTGCGTGTAAGATTACTATTTTCTATATTTTTAGGAGGTCTACAACATGAAACAACAGCGAATGAATCTTCTCTTACGTATATTATTTATCATTTTAATCATTGCGATATCTGGTGCTGCAGTTCTTCAAATCTTCGCACCAGAATATATGGGTAGCCATGCGGCATATGGTATCTCAACAGGATGGCAAAGAGAAATTGGTTTTTGGAATATAGCAGTCCTTGTAATATTAATTACTGCCTATCGTCATTATAATTGGATCTATTTACAATCCATTCTACTCGCTTTGATTCTTGGTGGTATTGGGATTGGTACAAATCACTTCATCCATTACTTACAAATGCACGAAACTGTTAATCTAGTAGGAGCTATCGAAAACTATCTACTCGTGATTGGTTGGATCATTGGATGGAGTATTGAAAAAAACAAACAACTATAATAAAACGCTATTAATTACTTGGAGATAGGCTACCTTTAAAATGAAAAAAACCCCTCAGTTTTTAACTTTTTGCTAAGAAAGAAACAAACCAGAGAGAAAGCCATAAATGACTACTGATTATATTATCATATTTAATGTGAATTTATACCAATATTAAAGTTCATAGTCTATCCAAAAATATTTATTCATAAAAAAAGTTCACATATGAGTGAACTTTTTTTCAAATCATTCTTATTTTTGAAGAAAGAGCCTTAACGTTGTAGAAAGCCTGTCTTCCACGGTATTCTGCAACTTCACCTAATTCTTCTTCGATTCTCATCAACTGGTTGTACTTAGCGATACGGTCTGTACGGCTCATAGAACCTGTCTTAATCTGGCCAGCGTTTGTAGCAACTACTAAGTCAGCAATTGTTGAATCTTCAGATTCACCTGAACGGTGAGATACAACTGCTGTGTACTTAGCTTCCTTAGCCATTTCGATAGAATCTAATGTTTCTGTTAATGTACCAATCTGGTTAACCTTGATTAATACAGCGTTAGCTGCCTTTAATTCAATACCCTTCTTGATATATGTTGTATTTGTAACGAAGAGGTCATCACCAACAAGCTGAACCCTTTCGCCTAAACGTTCTGTTAACTTAACCCAACCATCCCAGTCGTTTTCAGCTAAGCCGTCTTCGATTGAGATTAATGGATACTTCTCTACCCATGAAGCTAACATGTCGATCATCTGTTCAGATGTCTTATCACCTTCACCAGAACGTGTTAATTCATAAACACCCTTTTCAGCGTTATAGAATTCAGAAGCAGCTAAGTCCATAGCAAAGCAGATTTCTTCACCTAACTTGTAGCCAGCCTTCTCAACAGCTTCAACCATTAAAGCTAATGGACCTTCGTTACCTAATGTCTCTAATGGACCGTTGTTTCCAGGTACGCATGATGGAGCATATCCACCTTCATCACCTACAGCTGTGTTGTACTTGTAGGACTTTAATACCTTCTTAAGTTGTGGAATACTTCAGAACCCATACGAACTGCTTCGTGTAAGTTCTTAGCACCTACAGGCATGATCATGTATTCTTGGCAGTCTGCAGAAGAATCAGCATGCTTACCACCATTTAATACGTTCATCATTGGGATTGGTAATACCTTAGCGTTTGCACCACCAATATATTTGTATAATGGTAAGCCACAAGCATCGGCAGCAGCACGAGCAGCAGCTAATGAAACAGCTAATGTAGCATTTGCACCAAGGTTGCTCTTGAATGGTGTTCCATCAAGATCAAGCATTGTCTTATCAATTAAGTTCTGGTCAAATACATTTAAACCGATAACTTTTGGAGCAATCTTTTCATTTACGTTAGCAACAGCCTTTAATGTACCTGTTCCAAGGTAACGGCTCTTGTCACCGTCACGAAGCTCTAAAGCTTCACGTTCACCTGTAGAAGCACCTGATGGAACGATAGCACGTCCCCAAGCACCTGACTCAGTTGTAACTTCACATTCTACTGTTGGATTTCCACGGGAGTCTAAGACTTCACGTGCATGCACTTCAGCAATTGGATCAATAAAATTAGGCATCTAAATTTTCCTCCTATGATAACCTAAAACATATTCTCTCAGCTAAGCTGAGTAAGAACCTATTTTGTAGCGTCAATAATTTCCTTGAAGGATTCAACCTTTAAGGATGCACCACCGATTAACGCACCATCGATGTCTTCGCAAGCCATATATTCCTTGATGTTTGTTGGCTTAACAGATCCACCGTATTGGATACGAACTGCTTGAGCAGTTGCTTCATCATATAAGCCCTTCACTGTTTCACGAACTAGCTTGCAGCAAGCTTCAGCTGTATTTACATCAGCACTCTTACCTGTTCCGATAGCCCAGATTGGTTCGTAAGCAATAACCATCTTGGATACTTCTTCAGCTGTTAATCCAGCTAAAGAACCAGCTAACTGAGACTTAACAACTTCTTCAGTCTTACCAGCATCGTATTCAGCTTCTGTTTCACCTACACATAAGATAGGTGTGATGTTATCAGCGAATAATCTCTTGCACTTAGCAGCACAAGCAGCATCTGTTTCGTTGTAGTATGTACGTCTTTCAGAGTGACCGATAATGCAGTATGTAATACCGATTTCCTTTAACATTGGTACAGATACTTCACCTGTATAAGCGCCAGAATCCTTTTCATGGCAGTTTTCAGCAGCGATTAATAAGTTCTTAGCAGCCTTAACGCAAACGTCTAAGTCTACATATGGAGCACCAATACCATAATCAGCAGCTTCTGTGCCTGTTAATACTTCTTCAATACCCTTCATGAACTCAGCAGCTTCTGAAGGTGTCTTGTTCATTTTCCAGTTACCAAAAATTACTGGTTTTCTTGTCATGTTTCTTTTCCTTACTTCTCAGGAATAATAGCGATTCCTGGGAGTTCCTTTCCTTCCATATATTCTAGAGATGCTCCACCACCTGTAGAGATGTGGCTGAACTTCTCTGCGAAACCTAAGTTCTTAGCAGCAGAAGCAGAGTCACCACCACCGATGATTGTAGTAGCACCTTCAAGGTTAGCTAATGTTTCGCAGATAGCGATTGTACCCTTAGCAAATCTTTCATCTTCGAATACACCCATTGGTCCATTCCAGAATACTGTCTTAGCACCAACTAATTCATCCTGGAACTTCTTAATAGATTCAGGACCGATATCTAAGCCCATGAAACCATCTGGAATTTCTCCAGCAGGTACTGTCTTGATTTCTGTTGGGTTAGAGAAGTCATTTGCAACAACTGTATCTACAGGTAAGAATAACTTACCTTTACCCTTATTCATGAATTCATTCGCTAATTCCATCTTGTCAGCTTCTAATAAAGATGTACCAATCTTGCCACCCTTAGCAGCTGAGAATGTATAAGCCATTCCTCCACCGATTAATACCTTATCCGCAATCTTCAATAAGTTTTCGATAACGCCAATCTTATCAGAAACCTTCGCACCACCTAAGATAGCAACGAATGGTCTTTGTGGATCATTAACTGCCTTACCTAAAACATTAACTTCCTTTTCAACTAAGAAACCTAAAGCTGAAGGAATATGTGTTGGGATACCAACTGTTGATGCGTGAGCTCTGTGTACAGAACCGAATGCATCTTCAACGAATAAATCGCCTAATGAAGCCCAGTATTTACCTAACTCTTCATCATTCTTTGTTTCGCCCTTCTCATAACGAGTGTTCTGCATCAATACGATAGAACCCTCTTTCTGAGCAGCAACTGCTTCTTCAAGTTCAGCACCACGAGTAGCATTAACGAACTTCACAGGTGCACTCTGTAGGGAAGCTAAGCAATCCGCAACGATAGACATGTCGTTCTTTGCATAGTCCTCATCAGTCTTAATCTTACCTAAGTGGCTCAAAAGTAATACTTTTGCTCCATGCTCTGTAAGATAATTAATTGTTGGCAATGCTGCACGAACACGATTATCATCAGTGATTACATTTCCCTTGTGTGGAACGTTGAAGTCAACACGAACAATGACGTGTTTTCCTTTAACATCTAAGTCTTTTACAGTAACTTTAGACATTTGAAATATCCTCCTATATACTGCTGAAATTATAACACTTGCACGCCAAACTTGAAAATGAAGAAACGCAAATAATGACTGTTTTAAGACAATTTTTTTCTTAATTTGTATAAAAGAAAACGCTTCCAAAAAAATATTCTGTATTTTATTTTTGTGTAAAAATAACAAATGGTCTAATCAAACTTTCTGATTAGACCTCTTTTTCTTTAAAAATTTATTTCCAATTACCATCCCAAGACCCATTATAACTGCATAAATTCCTGCAAAAGATATAATGCCCCAGCCAGCAAATAGATATAGACTAACCGGAATGAATAGGACTATCACCAAGCCTAAAATCAGCCAATCAAAACCTTGTACTTTTCCATATAGCAATCCACCTATCAAAAATGCAATTGGATTAATGATGAATAGAGCTACGTAAAAACCCACATAACTTTCTGCAACATGAGAAAAACATAAGATACAAACCTACTAATAAAATAATCGCTATGACTCTATTTTTTAACATTCCCACGATCTCCTTTTAACCTAGGCAAATATACTCTTTCAAGTCCTCAAAGTTCCCGTGTAATTCATGTTTAATGTCAATCCCATCTGGATTGATTAAGCAATCTGTAATATAAAAGATATCCATCCCTAATTTCTTTACAACACCATCTTCGCTAATATCATTGCCAACCATAAGACATTCACTACCCTCTAAACCTAAGGTATCTAATATCTCTTGATAAAATAATAGACTAGGTTTGCATGCATGACTATTTTCATAAGTGGTTACCAACTCAAAATCACTTGGCTCTAGCCCTGCCCAACGAATTCTTTCCTCTGTAGCGATTCTTGGAAATAAAGGGTTCGTTGCAAGCACAACCCTATATCCCTGATTCTTTGCATATTGAACAATCTCTTTTGCTAGTGGTTGAAAACCACAAACACTCTTTACCTTTGGGAAATCCTCACGATAGAACTCATCGAATTTTACACGGTCATTTCGTGTTTTCTCATCCCCATATACTTGCGCAAAGCACTTCCAAAACAAATCTTCATTTGTTAGTGTTCCATCATTTTTTATAACAGCTGTAATACCAGTCCAAATCGTATGAATTAGCTCATCTGGTTTATAACCAAACTGAGCCATCCTCTTTGCCATTAATCCAAAAATACGTTTTTGACAAATATATCCTGGTCCATTGGTAGTAATGTACCGTCTAAATCAAATAGTATTGCTTTCTTCATTTTGCTAACCAACTTTCTTATATTATTTTAATCGTTTTTACGTGCAATTTCCAACCAACATAAAAAGACAGATATTCTCTGCCTTCTTATATTTAATTCTAGAAATCTCTTAATCCCAGTTGCAAATTGAGTAATACAACTGTTCATATTGACTAGCACTTTGATCCCAACTAACGTCAGTATTCATTGCACTCTTCACTAAGCCCTTCCATCCAGTCTTATTGTTGTAGTACTGCTCTAATGCATAACGTAGTGTATACATCATGTCATTAGGATTTGCTGCCCAGAAACTGAAGCCGTTACCTTCACCTGTATATTGGTTATATGGATGAACTGTATCCTTTAGACCACCTGTTTCACGTACAATTGGTAATGTACCGTAATGCATGGCAATTAACTGTCCTATTCCACATGGTTCATAGATGGAAGGCATAAAGAACATATCACAACCTGCATAGATTAGGTGTGCAAGATCTTCATTGTATCCACAATAGTATACTGCTCTACCCTTATATTCAGACTCTAACCACTTAAATGAATTTTCTGCGTTTGCTTCACCTGTACCTAGAACTACAAACTGAACATTTTGATCCATAATCTCACGTAACTTCTCTGTGACCATATACATACCCTTTTGTTCTGTTAGTCGAGATACGATACCGATTAACGCAACATCACTCTTCACCTCTAAGCCAAGTGTTTCCTGTAGAGCCTTCTTATTTTCCTTCTTGCCAGACACATAGTTTCTGATATCAAAATTCTTTGCGATATGTGTATCTGTCTTTGGATTCCAATCTACAGTATCGATACCGTTTACGATACCCCACAGATCGCCACGACGATAACGCAGTACAGAATCCATACGTTCGCCATAGGTTTGTGTCAAAATCTCTTCAGCGTATGTTGGAGATACCGTTGTAATCTTATCCGCATATACAATTGCAGCCTTCATAAAGCTGATACCTGTATCAAATTTAATGGAACCATTATCGAAGTAACTGTAATCCAGTCCTAGGCAACTCTCCATCATTTCGACACCAAAGTTGCCTTGGAATGCTAAGTTGTGGATTGTATAAACATGCTTGATCTGTTGATAACGATAGTCATCCGCATAACATGCATGCGCCATTAAAGGCATCATACCAGTCTGCCAATCATTTTCATGAATAATATTTGGCCACCAGTTGATGAAATAAATCATATCTAATACGGCACGTTGGAAGAAGGCAAATCTTTCGCCATCATCTTCATAGCCATATAGTCCATCTCTTTCAAAATATCCTTGATGTTCAACGAAGTAGTATACAACTCCATCTACATCACAACGATAGAAAGTAGCTGGTTGATCAATCCATCCAGAACGAACTTGAATTGTACCAAGTCTTTCTAACTTATCATAATGTTTTTCAATAATCTTTTTGTACAAAGGCAAGACTACACGTACATCATGACCACGCTTCGCTAATGTTCTTGGCAAACTACCGATAACATCAGCTAGACCTCCCGTTTTAATAAATGGTAAGCCTTCTCCTGCCACAAACAATACTGATCTGCTCATTGAATACTCCTCGCTTCCTAGATACAATCTCTACGCTTTACATAAATAAGATTATCTTCTGTTCCAACAAGTTCTTTTACCTTATGGATTGTTGCGTACTTATCAACGATGACATGATCAAGGTGAACACCATCACCAATGACAGCACCTGGTAATACAATACTATTTTCGATTACTGCATCTTTACCGATCTTTACATTTCTACTGATGATTGAATTCTTAACTGTACCATCTACTTCACAACCATTGGCAACTACGCTTGCAGTAACATCAGAGTCCTTCGTAAACAAGGATGGACTAGAGTTATTTGTATGCGTATAGATTGGCCAATTTGACTTGAATAAGTTAAAGGCAACCTTGTGATCCTTCAATTCCATATTAATACGATAGTATTCTTTTTGGTTGTTGATACATGCAACAAATCCCTTGACTGCATATCCGCGAATATCTACTTCGTTTACTACTTCACGTAATACATCTTTGAACCAGTATAGTGACGAAATTTCAGCACCAGTCTTTACTAATGTAATAAACAAGTCTTTTCTCATCACGTATGCTTCTAAGGAAACAGAACGTGTCTTGTACTTTCCACGGTTCTTATCGATAGAAAGAACTCTCTTATCCTTATCCATTGTGAATGTATCGCATCCATGGAATGCTGTCTTAGCATCAGATGTATTTGTATATAGTGCTGTAATATCTGCACCACTTTCAATATGTGCATCCAATACTTCGCTAAAGTCGATATTATAGATAAAGTAGCTTGGTGCAATCACAACATATGGATTTTTATCTTTCTCAATGTACTGCATGTTCAAGATATAGTTTGCAATATCATGATTATAGACAGGTGAGGAGAATGTCTTTTCCCCAAATAAGATACGTAACTTACCACGCTTGGAGTTGATGTTGTAATGACGACCATCTCCCAAGTGTTCAATTAGATTACGTGGTTTTTCTTTGCAGTAAACCTGAACGCTATCAATACCAGAGTTTGTCATATTACTGAGAATGAAGTCGATAATACGATATCTTCCCATAAACGCTGTTGCTGGAACAGGTCTGAAATCACCAAGTCCCTCAATATTAACGGAACTATCTTCAAATGCAATAATACCTAAAGCTTTCATGATTTCTCCTCCTACTCTGCAACATCCTTAGCAATCAATTCAATATGATCACTATCCGCTGAACCTAAGACAACACCTGGTCCAATCTCCACATTATCGGCAATGATGCAACGTGTAATCTTCGCACCTGCACCAATCTTAGCACCTGTTAAAATGACAGAATCTTGTACATTAGCACCTACATCAATAAAGGAATTTGTACCTAATACCGAGTTGTTAACCTCACCTAATACAACAGTACCCTGTGTAATATAACTATTATGTACAACCGCTCCTTCACCGATAAACTGTGGTAATGCGTTGATATCTTCTGTATAAATCTTCCAATCAGGATCACCTAAGTTGAGGGCATTATCATTCTTTAATAAATCCATATTGGATTCCCAAAGTGAATCGATTGTTCCAACATCTTTCCAGTATCCCTTAAAGCGATATGCCGCAAGAACTTTATTATCATCTAAGTATGCAGGAATGATATCCTTACCAAAGTCATGTGAGGAGTTCTCATTCTTATCATCTTCAAGTAAGTATTTACGTAATGTCTTATATGTAAAGATATAAATACCCATTGAAGCTAAGTTACTCTTTGGATGTGCTGGCTTTTCTTCAAACTCTTGAATCATGTCGTTTTTATCACAGTTCATGATACCGAATCTAGAAGCTTCCTTTAAAGGAACTTGTAATACAGCAATTGTCGCATCAGCACCCTTTTGCGATATGATGTTTTCAACATCTTTTCATAGTTCATCTTATAGATATGGTCACCTGATAAAATGAGTACATATTCTGGTGCCATACTATCTAAGAAGTCAATGTTCTGTGTAATTGCGTCCGCTGTTCCACGATATACTTCAAAACCCTTCTGATCTCTTTCACGTGGTGGAAGTACGAATACACCACCATCGTTTGTATCAAGACCCCAGAACTGGTCCTTTTGCAACATACGCATTTAATAAAACTGATTCATATTGTGTTAGAAACACCTACTGTGTTAATACCTGAATTTGCACAATTACTCAGTGGAAAAATCGATAATTCTATACTTTCCTCCAAAATGCACCGCAGGCTTTGCGACCTTCTTTGTTAAGTCATGCAGACGGCTTCCACGGCCACCGGCAAGAATCATCGCAACCATTGCATTAGATCTCATAAAGTCCTCCTTATTAAAAACTATGGATACGCTTACATTATAAACTAATATTGATAATCAGAACATTACCAATACGTAAAAATAAATAGATTTTTCACTCATTTTTTTGATGAATTAATCAAATATCTTTAATCTGCCAATCAATTCCCTTACGATGATTATTTTCCAGAAATTCATTGGCTTTCTTGAAGTGATCACAGCCGAAAAAACCATTGTATGCAGACAGTGGTGATGGATGTGCAGCCTCTAGTACAAGATGCTTTGTTTTATCAATCATGCATGCTTTATTTCTAGCTGCTCTTCCCCACAACAAGAAGACTACCGGTTCATTTTTTTCATTAATTTTTTGGATTACATGATCCGTGAAAGTCTCCCATCCCATGCCAGCATGACTCTGTGGGTGAGAATCTTCTACAGTCATCACTGTATTCAATAGGAATACGCCTTGTTTTGCCCATGGTACAAGATATCCATTATTTGGAATTGGATAGCCATATTCCTACTTGTAATTCTTTGTACATATTCAAAAGACTTGGTGGTATCTTTACCCCTGGATTTACAGAAAAACACAAACCATGAGCCTGTCCTTTTTGGTGATATGGATCTTGGCCAAGAATAACTACCTTGATGTCCTCATAATCACAATGATGAAAGGCAGAGAAAACTTGCTGTTTTGGTGGATAAATCTCTTTTGTTTCATAGGCATTCTTTAAAAAATCTGATAGCTTCAAGAAGTATTCTTTCTTCCACTCTTGATGCAACCATTCTGTCCATTGATTATCCATTTTAATATGTACTCCTCTATATAAAAAAATCATACCACTTCGGTATGATTTTTTTACTAGTTTATTGATAGTTATTTTCTTTTTTTCTTGCGAATAAATACAACAACTAAAATTAATACTGTAGCTGCTAACGATACCCAAAGACCAATCTTACCTGGATTAACAAATGGCTTGTTAGAAGTTGATGTTGTAGCACTTACACCACTTGCTTCAAGATACTTCTCTAAGTCCTTTTGTACGATATCAAATGGGCGATCACCATGTGTTAATAACATACGGTTAAATTCTACTACATCAAATTTTCTGCCAAGTGCAGCTTTCGCCTGATCACGGAAGTGAAGGTAATATGTTAAACCTACACCATAAGGAACAATAGAAGCTGGTTCTTGTGTTACAGCCTTAATAACATTGGATGCTGCTGCCGCATTTAATCCTAATGATTCATAGTACTTGCCTAACTTCTTCTCATCCCAGCCCAAACCATTTCACTAAGAAATCAGCCTGTGCAGGTAAGATATAGTTTAGGTTTGTATTGATACGGTTTTCTTCCTTTGCACCATCATTCAACTCAGAATATGCCCAAGCAACATCTTCACAGTACATTGCCCAACCTTCTGTATAACCAATATTACTGAGCTGTGTACGTAATGGATTTGGATTTGTATTCAAGTACCAAGTAATCTGGAATAAGTGTCCAGGGAAACCTTCGTGTGCTAAAGTAGTAAACATTTCATTCGTTGAATTTACGTTAGCACCATTAATCTTGATAACATTGTTTACGATGTCATCAATCGGTGGCTGCATGTAGTACGCAACGATTGCATCATTTGCAACAGATGGATCTAAGTAACTTACTGTAAATGTTACTTCAGGACCTTCTGGAAACTCCTGTAAATGTCCTTGTAATGTATTTAAGATTTCAGTTGGATCCTTCTCCGGTAATGTTTCTTCTAAGTTATCATCCTTCTTTGCGTTCAAATACAAAGTTCTAGCTTCATCAATTAACTTCTTTAACTGTTCATCTGTTAATTCAAATAATTCTTGTAAAGAAGCGGATGAACTTGACTTTGAACGTAATAATGCTGCGTAGTATTCTTTTCCATCTGGCAAGTCGTATAAACTTAAAGATGTACGAGTTCCACGGAATGTTTCAAGTTCTTGCGCAAGCTTCTGATATTCAGGAATAAATGTATTTAAAATAAAGTTACGATTCTTTTCTTTATATGCAACACGTTGTTCCTCTGTCAAACCTTCAAACTTATCAATGTTCTGATTAAAGATTTGAATGAGTGGGTTATTGTCTGTCTTTGCAACAAACTTTGCTATACCATCTAATGTGCTATCCAAAGCAGCATCTGTCATGAAGTATCCATTTGCTACCTGTGTACGAGTGACTTCTAATGCTCCATCAATATATGCTGGAACACTCTCTAAAACAGATAAATAGTCGTCAATATCTTCCTGCTTATAGAAAATAAACTCTGTAAAGTTTGTAATCAGATTACTTTGAATACCGCGGTTTGGTAAGAACTGGAAATCAAACATTGGATAGTTTAATAACTCACGAGTACTTTCTAAGTAATACTTATATGTATCGTAATCATGTTGTTGTACATCTGACAACTCATCATAATTGAACTTCTCTAATTCCTTTAAAGACTCCTCTACTTTTGCGATACTCTTTGAGTTATCTAAAGTTGGAGGTTCACCAATCGTTGGTTTTGGTTTTGTAATACCATATTTTTCATAATCCTTTAACGCAAAATGTAATGATATATAATCATCTTCCATCATTTGGATGAATTCATTTCGCATAAACTGATCGAAATCAGCATTTGTTTCTTCTGCATGTACAGGTGAAATTACACAAAGAAGTGCCATGGCAATTAAGCCAAGTAAAAACTTTCTTATCTTCATTTATTCATTCTCCTTGTTCCTTAGTATAACAGAAGTATGCTTTTTGAGAAATATTACGATTTATATTCTGTTCCACCCCACTCGATAACCATAAATCTATTACGTTCTACACTGTCTAACTTCTGTGGTTGAATCGTTATTGATTCCTTCAACGGTTTCCATGTCATCATTATTCTTTGGATATGCTGCAGTGAATATGCCTTTAAGATTCACTTTTACGTCTACTACTGTTGTTTTCTCTAGCTATAGTATAGATAACAGGTTTCTTAAGTTTTGATTGGAATAGATTACATCCTATCAAAAAAATAATAGTAGATCTAGTAAATATATTTAAAAGATTTTTTTCATATTATTTATCCTATTTTAAAAAAAAGGCCTGAGCGAACTCAGACCTTTCCTTGATTATTCTAATTGCTTACTTTTTTGTATCAGCTAGTAATGTATCAGCAGATAACTTACCGAATACTACTGTATCTACTACAGCGTTACCACCTAAACGGTTAGCACCGTGGATACCACCAGTAACTTCACCAGCAGCGTATAAGCCCTTGATTACTTCTCCCTTTTCATTGAGTACACGTGCTTCTGTGTCAATTGTTACACCACCCATTGTATGGTGAACGCAAGCCTGACGAGGAGTTGCAACCCATGGTCCTTTTTCAAGTTTTGTAGAGTATAGAGTTCTTCCGAATTCATCGCTTCCACTTTCAACGCTCTTATTGAATTCATCTACAGTTGCCTGTAATGTTGCAGGATCCATATCTAACTTCTTAGCGAGTTCTTCTAATGTTTCTGCATAGATGATAAAGCCATTCTTTTCGAGGTATTCGAATGTGAATCCGTCACCACTTCTCCATGATGGATCTTTAATATCTTTATAACCAGCGCCATCTCCACTTTCAAGGATGTAGAACATCTTGTCTGTTTGATTTAGAACGCCACCGCAAATCTGGTCACGACGACCGTCTTCACGAACGAAACGCTTACCTTCCTTATTGATGAAGATAATCTGGTCTGTACCGTTAACATCACGTGCTGGGTACTTAGAAATTTGACCGTCAACTAAGTTACCTAAATATAGAAGCTGTAATTGTTCCATATCTGTTAATGAAGCACCAGCATCCTTAGCCATTGTGATACCATCACCCTGTGATGCTGAGAAACGGTTTGTTGTACCTGTCTTAGAAAGATCTGGCCACTTACCTGTTGTATTGTATTCTTGAACCATCTTAGCGTTAGCACCGAAACCACCAGTTGCTAATACGACACCGTCTTTACCAGTAACTGTAATTTCTTTGCCTGTATGGTTGTCTGTTGCCTTAACAGCCTTCACTTGGTTGTTGTCAACTACAAGTTTAGTAGCTGTTGTTTCTGTTAATAATGTAACCTTATCGCCATACTTCTCAAGCATGTCTGCATATGTGGAGATAAAGCCTGTACCCATCTTCATTGTAGATGTGTGTGTACGTTGCCATAAGGAACCAGCACCCTGAGAAATCTTATCTTGGAATTTCATTCCCATGGATTCAATCCATTCATAGCCACCAAATGCATTATAGCATAATGCCTTAACTAAATCTAAGTTAGCAACCTTATCACCATTGATCCAAGTCTGTAATGCATACCATTCCTTGGAGTCGAATAAGTCTGTTCTACCTGCAGCCTTATATGCATCCCACTGAGCTTGAACTTCTGCTTGTAATGCTGCATGTTGTTCGTTAATTGGTGTTTCAGCTAAAGCTTTTTCAATCGTAGTCTTAACTGCATCACTCATTTCAGCGTGCTGCTGTAATGCTGGATCTGGTGCATTGTAGATAGCACCACAAACTAATGTATCACCGCCTATTTCGCCGGCTTTTTCGATAATTGCTACGCTCTTACCACCTTGTAAAAGTTCAACTGCACTTGCAAGACCAGCTCCGCCGCCACCTACAACGACAACGTCTGCTTCAACGTCTTTTCTTTCTTCGTATGTTGCCTTATTCTTAAATGCATCTGGATCGCCACCTGCTTGTTTGATAGCGTCCTTTAACAGCAGTCTTAATAGCTCCTGATGTGATTGTTGCACCAGTTACGTTATCAACAGATAAACTTTGGTGCTTAACGATTTCTTCAGGAATTAATTGTACAGGTGCTACGCCCCCAGTTGTAACAACCTTTCCATCCTTGTCAACAAGCTCTCCACCAATACCTGGTGTTTCAGCATGTGAAGTAACCTTAACTGACTTAATTTCATTTTCTGTTACTTCTACTTCTACAGTAACATCGTCGTTCATACCAGCAGCTGAAGCTGTATATGTACCGGCCTTCATCTTAGTAGAAGTTGTTGTTTCAGTTGTCTTGTTACAGCCTACTAATGATCCGGCTAAAACAAGAGCAACTAAAGAGATACTCAACTTTTTCATTATAATTTTTCCCTCCATGTATTGATTTTATGATAGACTATTTTTTTTCACAAATGAATACCCCATACAAAGAAAAATCTGTATTTTTATTATCGAGTAATCATATTTTATTTTCTTACAGTATTTTATTTCTGAAAAAGTATTTCATTTTTACCTCATGAAAATACCAAATATAATTCTTTTTATATTTAAAAGCATGCAAATAATGATATTACCAAAATAATTATGCATGTAGGAAAACCAGATCGACTTTCACATATATTCATGCATCAACACATCATGTTAAAGTATAAAAAAAGATACCTAACTATCTCTTCAATAGTCTAAGTATCCTTTGTTTTTTTAATCATTTTTTTGCCACTATTAAAGTGCATTAAAAAAATCTTTTTTTGAAGAACAATCATTCCTACTACCAATGTTGATAATAATACACATGCATATAACCATACATTCATAGTATCTGATGTCTTAGGTGTAACTTTCTTTGGGGTTGGATTCTTTGTTGTATTCGTTACATATCGATTAATACCATCATCTACATCTGCATGGTTTTCAATGACTTCTCCATCAACATCCGCATCAACTTTCACATTGAACTGGAATGTTACAACATCACCTGCTTCTAAATCAACCTTCTGCCACTGCAATGTCTTTGTTGTCGGATTATATACACCTGCTTCGTTTGCTGTTCCATCAATATATTGTGTATGAGCAGGAATTGTATCACTCACAATCACTGTACGCTTTTCACCTGTTGTATTTCGGTATGAGATTGTATAGGTTAGAATTTGACCAGCAGATACGGGACGATTATTGATACTTGTATCTAGCTTACCTTCCTCATGAACATCTTTTAATGGAGGTGTTGGAGTAGGATTCTTTGTTGTATTCGTTGTAAATGTATTATCTCCAGACTTAACAGTTGCTGTATTTTCAATCACAACACTATTTGCGTCTTCATTTACTTTAACCTTGAAGCGGAAAACAACTTCTGCATCTGCTGCTAAACCTGTTTTCTCTAAAGTTAATGTTCTTGTTACCGCATCATATGTACCTGTTGGAGATGCAGAGCCTTCCACATATGTTGTATTTTCAGGAATAATATCCGTCATTGTCACATCACGTTGTGATGTAGTTGTATTTTTGAACTTGATGGAATATTCTAATTCATCACCTGGTTTAACAGGTTTATTATCAATACTTGTTGTTGGATCTGCAGCGAATGCTACATCTTTAACTGGTGATTCATATGGTTCAATTACCCATACACCAATAAAGTGTGCATCTTTATTATTGATTGTTTCTTGTTGCTTATCATATCCTCTAAATACCCAGTTTCCTTCAGGTACACTCACTTTTGTGACATTTCCTTTTGGAGTATCTGGAGTTACAGTAGTGCCATTAGGAATATTATGAACATCATCTGGTAATAAAACCTTCACTTCAGTTGGTAGTTCTTTTCCAGGGGTGCCACTAATATATTCATGTGTCTTGTTGTAGAGAACCTTAGTTTCCACCTCGTTAGAAGGAGTAATTACATTATCAACTGTTTGCGTTACTTTGTTTTTAATTACAGTTCCGTTATCTACAATCTTTTCATTTGTCTTTACTTTGAAGACAATCTCAAACTTCTTGCCACTATTCGCTTTTCCTAAGTGCTTTTTATCAATATGAACTGTTACTTTCTGCCCATTCTTTTCAACAGTATAATCATCATTTTCTGTCAAAGTCTGTCCAGCAAGTTTTACAGTAGCACTCTGGAAATCTAATCTTTCATCAAATTCATCGGTCATGCTCATTTTACTAATAGAACCAATGATATTTTTACCTGCAGTAGGGATTGTATATTCTGTTGTATATGTGAGTTCTTCCCCAATTTTAGCAGGAACTTCTGCTTTATCTACTTGCTTTGTTGGTTCTGGAGCTTTTGCTTCCGCAAAGAAGCCAAATAGTCCACCACAAATTGCTGTTGTTGTATATTCAAAATGCATCTTGTTGTCTGTTGAACGTACTGCAAATCCAGATGCGTTGTACTCAGCATCTCCACTTGTTCCTCTACCATCTGATGGTTCCCAAGTTGTTTTATCTCCATTGGTTGTACGTGTAAGATAGTTAGCATTATTCATAACAATCTTATCCACAGAATTATTCATATCATAGATTGAGAATGTTTCTTTACGACTACCTTTAACGACATCGATATCTGATGGCAACATAACCATCTTAATGTCACATGGAGTACCGTCCTGATATTTAAATTCTGTAGTTACATCCGCATCAAATGCATATGCACCTTCCAAATTATGCGTAATATTTGGATGTGTTGGATAGATGTAATCCATAATCTGAATAGACTTTGTGCCCCAATTTTCATCAACTGTTAAAAATGGGAGAACTGTCTTATTTGGATCGTTGTACTCACTATTTCTCGTAAGGAGAGTTGTATTTACTTTATTGACAGTCACAAAAACATCTACATTCTTCCCATACAAAGTACCTGCATTGGAGAATTTCAATTTAAGTGGTTCATTGAATGTTTCTGCAGTATTATTTTTATCAACCTTCAATGAAAATACTGTTGCCTGTTTCCATGATCCATTTGGATCAACGATATCTTTCACAACAGAAGCTGATTGCGAAACAATCTCCATGTTTTCTTGTGTAAGTGTAAATTGATATAACTCGAGCTTTGATAAGTCTGTATCATCCTTTACTTCATCTAGAGCTGCTACAGGTAGCACTGAAAGTGATGAAATGGATAGTAAAATTGTTAACAATGTGACTTGTAAATACTTCCATATCTTCTTGACCATAATTCCCCTCCAAATAATGTTTATATATCTATATTATTATAATTCATTTATCTATAAAATTTATGATTATTTTTTTGCAAAAATCAAAAAGACAGAATACTCTCCAAAAAGTATTCTGTCTTTATTTTTACATATTCTATTCCGATACTACGTTTGTTTGGATGTGCAATAATGTAGAGACTGTCTGTTCTGATATATTCTGCATCATTGCATTAAATCGATTAAATCCCTCTTCACGATACGCATCAATCGGTTTAACATTTGCATAACTACGTAAGCGAACACTTGTTTTTAAATGTTCCATAACATCCACGTGATGAATCCACTCACGGTCAAGAATCTGTAAGAATATAAACTTCACCATACTCTGTAGTTCTTCTTGTGGAAAATCTGCAGTCTTTGCGTGATATACATTCATAATTGCATCAGTAATCTCTTCTTGTGACCCTCTGTGGATTGTTTCTACATACTGCATACCATCAATTCCCATACCATTTAGGTACTCTGCAAGTTTTTGCTTTGCTTCATTCTTATTAGGAATCTGATAATATTCTTCAATCGCAGAAGATACATTCTCTTTGATAAGCTCACGAACAAGTGGTTCCATTTCTTCAAGATCGAGAACCTTGTCTCTTTGATCATAGATTAGATGGCGTTGTGCCATTAATACATCATCATACTCTAATGTATTCTTACGTGTATCAAAGTGTAGACCTTCTGCACGTTCTTGTGTACGGTCAATGAGTGCTCTCATCTTATTGATGTTTTCTTTATCATGTTCGAAGCGCTCAATCAAACTCTCACTTTCATCCGTATGATATTCAACAATCAAATCATCATCCATCGAACAGTAGAATCTTGAAATCCTGGGTCACCTTGACGACCAGAACGTCCACGTAACTGATTATCAATACGCTTTGCTTCGTGACGCTCACTACCAAGTACCGCAAGACCGCCTAGTTCTTTTACACCATCACCAAGCTTAATATCCGTACCACGACCAGCCATATTTGTCGCTACCGTTACCGCAAACTTCTGACCTGCCTTTGCAATAATCTCCGCTTCATTCTCATCATTTTTTGCATTTAATACATGATGAGGAATATTTTGTTTCTTTAACATTTCGCTGAGTGCTTCGTTAATACCAATAGATAAAGTACCAATTAATACTGGTTGTCCCTTTTCATACAATTCTTTTGTATGTGCAACAATAGCTTCATATTTTTCATGTCTATCTTTAAAAACTAAATCTGGTTCATCAATACGAGCCACCGGTCTATTTGTTGGTACTTCGTATACACGCATATTATATGTATTTAAAAATTCATCTTCTTCTGTCTTTGCAGTACCTGTCATACCACTTAACAAATCATATAAACGGAAGAAGTTCTGATATGTAATTGTTGCAAGTGTAATTGTCTCTTGCTTGATACCAACATTTTCTTTGGCTTGAATTGCTTGATGTAATCCATCGCTAAATTCACGTCCAGCCATTTTTCTGCCAGTAAACTGGTCAACAAGAATAATCTCATCATCTCCAACGACATATTCAACATCTCTTGTCATAAGATAGTTTGCACGCATTGCATTTTGAATATAATGCACTATGCTTGCATGTTCACCATTATAGATGTTTTCAATGCCAAAGGCACGATCAGCCTTCTTTAAACCTGCCTCTGTCAATACAACTGTCCGATCTTCTCTATCAATTTCAAAATCAACATCTCTTTACAACTCTTCGCAAAACGATCCGCTTGAATATATTGTTGATCTAAAACTGGTCCTGGACCACTGATAATTAATGGTGTTCTAGCTTCATCGATTAAGATAGAGTCAACTTCATCCAATACGGCATAATGTAATCCACGTAATACACGCTGCTCCTTACGCATGACCATGTTATCTCTTAGATAATCAAATCCAAGTTCAGAGTTTGTTGTATATGTAATATCACAAGCATATGCTCTCTCTTCTCACTTTCAGTAAAGAGAGTGTAAGTTGCATCCAACCGTTAGTCCAAGGAAGGTATATACACGACCCATCCACTCAGCATCACGCTTTGCTAGATATTCATTGACTGTTACAACATGTGCACCTTTACCTGCTAATGCATGTAAGTAGATTGGCATAACAGCTGTCAGAGTCTTACCTTCACCGGTCTTCATTTCCGCAATATCACCTTCATGTAGTAGGACACCACCTAATACCTGAACACGATATGGAAATTCATTTAATACACGTTTTGCAGCTTCACGAGCATTCGCAAAAGCATCAGGCAGAACATCTTTTAAAGATGTTCCTGCCTGTATTTTTTCTTGTAGTTGTTTTGTTACTTCACGTAACTCATCATCTGTTTTTGCCGCATATGTTTCCTCTAATTTCAAAACCTTATCTGCGAGCACTTCAGCTTGATGAAAATGTCTTTTTTCACTGTCGAATAAATTTGCAAATAATCCCATATTTTACCTCTTGCATACGATTAGGCTTAATGCTGGAACACAAACTTGATTCGATTTACCCGTTTGACTATTACCATTTTCATCAAAGATGACTTGCCACTTCTCATCAAAACTATAGAAGCGATCACCAGTTGATGGATTAATAATGACACGAATCGTTTCAGCATTACCCTTCGAACCTGCAATATCATAGAATACAGTCTGGTCATCCGCAACCCAAACCTTCACTTTTTCATTGATTTCTAACGCAGTTTTCAGACAGAATTCACTTACTGATCTGCGAAGTGCAGTTGCCTTACGGAAGTACTTTACAACTTCTTGGTAATATTCCATTCTTTCCCAGTCCATACGATTAATTTCATCTGGAGCGTTATAAGAATTATGATTATCCTTCTTTGTATCACAGAATTCGAAACCAGCATGTACAAATGGTATACCTTGTGAAACCATCGTAATCGCAATCATCATCTTCTGACGACGAATACGAGTGGCTCTATCTTCATTATTACAACATGCATGCATCTTATCCCATACTGTACTATTATCGTGCGTTTCAAAGCCATTAATAGACTGATCTGGTGAGAAGAATCTCTTATAATGCGGTGTATCAAGAACGTTCGCTGTCAAACCTGCCAAGCTAGCAAATGCATTTTCCCACTTACCAGTTGCATAACCGCGTTCATACTTTTCACTTTCGCTTGTCTTGCCTTTAATTACATCACGGAAATAGTCGTTGAAGTGACCAATGTGAGGCATTGCCCCTTGGTTATGAATATTTGCCTTTTGAGATCCTTGTAACATTGTTGGCATATCCCAGCCTTCACCATAAATTAACGCACTTGGGTTATTACGAATTGCTTCGTTACGAATCTTATTCATCGTAGCGACATCAATAATTCCCATTAAGTCAAAACGGAAGCCATCAATACCATAAATCTGCATTAAACTACGAATGACATATACAAGATATCTAGAAGCCATTGGCATTTCTGAAGCAAAGTCATTTCCACAGTATGAACCATTGGACATATAACCCTCTTCGTTATAACGGAAGTAGTAATATGGCACTAGGCAGTCAAACGCACTTTCCGCAACATCATAGACGTGGTTAAAGACAACATCTAATGTGACACGTAGATGATTGCGGTGAAGACATGCTACTAACTCTTTAAACTCTTTCATGCGTACATATGGATGGTCTGGATCAGAACTGAAACTTCCCTTTAACGATAGATACTGACGAGGGTCATAACCCCAGTTATAGTTGAGTTCTGGTTTGAAATCATCAACCGTACTAAAGTCTGTTAATGGCATAAACTGAACATGCGTTACACCTAAGGATTTAATATAGTTTAATCCCGTTGGAAGACCTCTATATTCCGTTCCATCCTCACACAAAGATTTAAACTTACCATGGGTTGTAGTCCCAGTAAATGGATGCATTGTCATATCACGAACACTACATTCATAGATGATTGCTTCTGTAGGTGCGATTGTATCTTCAAAAGGATAATCTTTAATCTTATCTAATTCAGATAAATCAATCACTGCACTTGCCTTTGCATTTCCATTACAACTATATGCATATGGGTCTAAGGATTTCACCACTTTGCCATTACGCTCTACTAAATATGTATATGTCGCATGTTTAAAGTCACCCGGTACCTTTACATACCAAGTACCCATTTCACTAGGTTCCATTGCCTTTAATATCTGAACACCACTAACATCTAAGGATAGTGATACATTTACCGCAGTTGGTGCCCATACTTTAAACCATGTATATTCAGGAGTATAGTGTGATCCCAAGTCGTCTTTCTCATAACCATACAAGGCATTAAAGCGTTCGCGCTTTACAATCAAACGTGCAATCAATGGTGTATATCTACCATGACTTTCACGAACCTGATAATCCATACGGAAAGTTAGGTTCATATAAACCCTTTAGACGATATAGGATAAAACTATCATGTGTCTCTACACCTTCAATTGATAGTTCCTCTACATAACCACCCATTGCAGTCAATTGGAATCGACTTGATTCACCATGATAAAAGCTACGATCAATCGTTACAGTAATTTTTCCAAAATCATCTAAATACGCATTAAAATATTGACATCTTTTATTTCTTACCTCTTTTTTTCGCCACAAACCAAACTGCCGCAAATGGTGCAAGATTCATCTTCAAGATATTCTTTCCATCTTTCTTAGAAGTACGAATCGCTCTAGGATGGATCATTCCATTACCACCATACATTTGGTCATCTGAATTCAATACCTCTTTATAGAATCCACCTTGTGGCATTTCTAACTCAAAATTCTCATATGTTGTATTACTTAAGTTCAATACACATACAAGATATTCATCCTTACTACTACGATAGAATGAATATACGCTTTGTATATTGTTATCCGCATCAATCCACTTAAAGCTATCATAGCTATAATCTGCTTCATACAAACATGCATGTGACAAATATAACTCATTTAGCTTCTTAATAAATAAATTGAAGGAATAGTGCTTTGGATACTGGAGTAATTCCCAGTCAATCTCACGAGTTTCATCAAACTCACGGAAGGAACCAAGCTCATTACCCATAAAGTTTAACTTCTTACCAGGATGAGCATACATGTATGCATACAAGTTCTTTGCTTGCGCAAACTTCGCATCATAGTCACCCCACATGCGGTCGATGACAGTACGCTTGCCATGTACGTTTTCATCATGGCTAAATGGCATTAAGAACTTCTCACTATAGAAGTATGCCATCGAGAAAGTCAACTTGTGATGATCATAATAACGATAGATAGGGTCTGTTCCATAATACTTGAGAGTATCATTCATCCAACCAAGATCCCACTTATAGTCAAATCCCAATCCATCTTTTTCCGTCGCTACTGTTACGTTCGGAAATCAGAACTATCTTCCGCAATCATCATGACAGTTGGGAATTCCTTATGCATGTAATAATTCAAACGTTTTACAAAGTAAATCGCACCATCATTTGTGCCTCTATCACGATTACCAGCCCAATAAATGAGGTTAGATACCGCGTCAATACGAATACCATCCATATGATACATATTTACCCAGAAGGCAGCTGATGACATTAAGAAGGAACGCACTTCTTCATTCCATAAGTTAAAGTTCATCGTACCCCATTCAGAGTTTGCGTCATATTCATTTGGATACTCATATAACGCTTCACCATCAAAGTAACGTAAACCAAAGTCATCCTTTACAAAGTGAACAGGTACCATATCAATGATGATACCTATTCCAGCCGCGTGGCAACGGTCCACAAAGCGGTTAAACTCCTGTGGGTTTCCATAACGACTCGTTAAGGAATAGTATCCACTCACCTGATATCCCCAAGATCCATCAAATGGATACTCACTCAATGGCATTAACTCAATATGTGTATATCCATTTTCTTTGATATATGGAATCAGTTCATCTGCAAGCATGTCATAGGAGTATGGATGTTCACCATTACGTTTCCAACCACCAACATATAACTCATAGATATTCATTGGTTTATCAAAGTTTAAACTACGCTCTTGTAACCACTTATCATCTGTCCAAGTCAGTTTGCTTAAATCAACAAGCTTACTAGCCGTATTTGGTCTTGTCTCACTATAGAAAGCAAATGGGTCAGCTTTATATAGAATATTTCCTGTTCTTGTTTGAATCTTATATTTATAAACTTCCCATTCATTTAAATATGGAACTGTGATTGACCATACACCTTGGAAGTTCATTCTTTCCATCAAAATCTGGTTTTCATCCCAGTTTGTAAATGATCCAACGACCCATACATTTTCCGCATGGGGCGCATACACTGTGAAGCGAACCCCTCCATCCACAAAGTGGGCACCAAACACCTCATATGCATTCAAGGAATGTCCTTGATGAAACTCCTCAATGATACGTTCTAAATTCATATGTGATCCTCCGTAACTACGTTACATTTATTTTAACATTGCCAGTATTGAATAGATACAGATAGATGATGAAAAACGTACAAACAAACATATAATTCCAAACAAAAAGATGCAGATATCAACCTGCATCTATCTGTATTTAAATTTCTTAGGAGAATAAAGGCTTAAGTACTGCTGCTAACTCATCCTTTTCCTTCTGGGCTTCAGCCAAGTCTTTACCTAAAGTTGTAAAATATGTCTTGATCTTAGGCTCTGTACCAGAAGGACGAACCACTACTGTCGCACCATCTTCTAAACCGAAAATCAGTACATTTGCTTTAGGTAATCCTGTTTCTTCAGGCTTGTTATAGTCTGTTACAGATACAACCTTACGTCCAGCAAATTCTACTGGTGGATTTGTACGTAGAGTATTCATAATACCAGCCATCTTATCCATACCAGAAAGACCTGCAAACTCATAACTATCTACCTGATTGAGGAAACGTCCATACTGTGCATAGATTTCTTCCAAACGTTGTTTGATAGAGGAACCAATACTACGGTAGTACGCAGCCATCTCACAGATTAACATAGAACCAACAACCGCATCCTTATCACGTACATAAGAACCAGCTAAGTAACCATAGCTTTCTTCAAAACCAAAGATGAAACGCTCTTCTTCACCATTTGCTTCAAGTTGTGCAATCTGATCACCAATCCACTTGAAACCTGTTAATGTATGACGTAATTCAACACCATAGTGCTTCGCAACTAAATCCGCTAGAGGTGTAGATACAATTGACTTCACAGCGACTGGATTCTTAGGCATTGTGCCCTTTTCAATACGTCCTGCACAAATGTAATCTAATAAGAGTACACCCATTTCGTTACCAGAGACAAGTTCATAAGAACCATCTGGACACTTCATCGCAATACCTACACGGTCAGCGTCCGGGTCAGTCGCAAGCATCAAGTCTGCTCCTACCTTCTTCGCAAGTTCTAATCCTTTTTCTAATGCTTCATAAATTTCAGGGTTTGGATATGAACATGTTGTAAAGTATCCATTTGGATATTCCTGTTCAGGAACGATTGTAATATCTGTAATACCTATATCACTTAAAACACGTGTTACAGGCACAAGACCTGTACCATTTAATGGGGAATAAACAAGTTTCAAACCAGCAGTCTTACATAAACCTGGACGAACCTGTCTAGCTTCTGTTGCTTGATAAAGTGCTTCCTTGCAATCATCACCAACAAACTGGATAAGACCCTTCGCTACACCCTCCGCAAAGGAAACGTATTTCGCACCCGTTAGTACGTCTGTCTTCTGAATCTGATCGTATACAATCGCAGCCGCATCATCTGTCATCTGACAACCATCTGGTCCATACGCCTTAAAACCGTTATATTTTGCAGGGTTGTGGGATGCAGTAATCATAATACCTGCATTACAGTGATAGTATCTTGTCGCAAAACTTAAGGCAGGTACAGGCATTAGTTCATCATAAAGACGAACGTTAATACCGTTAGCTGCTAATACAGCAGCCGCATCCTTCGCAAATGTCCAACCCTTTAAACGGCTGTCATAACTAATCGCAACAGTTTGTGTACCACCCTGTGTCTTAACCCAATCCGCGACACCCTGTGTAGCTTGGCGAACAACCCAGATATTCATACGGTTTGTACCAGCGCCAAGAGTACCTCTTAAACCAGCTGTACCAAACTTCAAGGATACTGCAAATCTTTCCTTGATTGCTTGTTCATCATTTTCAATACCAGCTAATTCTGCATGTAAATCAAAGTCGATTAAGTTTGCAGATAGCCAACGTTTATATTCATTTAAATACATAATTTTCAGCTCCTTATTCCTATTTTAACATAAGAAAAAAAGAAAGATGTAAAAACATCTTTCTCCCCTTATTGTTATCTATTAAGCAATAACTTTTTGAGCGCGAAGAACATCTTCAATTGTCTTAACAGCTGAGTCTTCGTCGTCACCTTCACAGGAAATTGTAATTTCGGACTGTGTTGGAATACCAAGTGACATAACACCCATAATGGACTTCATATTCACTGTACGTCCCTTATAGGATACCTTTACTTCACTCTTAAACTTGCTTGCAGCATTTACAGCCACTGTAGCAGGACGTGCGTGTAATCCTACTGGGTCAACAACTGTAACAGTAATCTCTTTCATTGGTTTATCCTCCTGATCATTTTTACTTACTATATCTGTATTTTATAACATACTTGTTTCATATACAAGCGTTTACATTGTAGGAAGTTGCAATTCGATACAATATTTCTATGTTAGAAATTTACTTGTGATATGGCTCGTTATGTAGAATGCGGAAGCTACGATAGATTTGTTCCACCACTAAGATTCTACAAAGTTGATGTGGAAAGGTTGCTTTTGAGATACGCCAACGAAAATCAGCACGCGCAATTAGCTCACTACTCAACCCCAAAGATCCACCAATCACAAATGTAATCTTACTTCTAGCATGATTATAACAATCCTGGATTTTATTTGCCAAAGCCACAGAATCAATATCTTGTCCTGCAAGATCTAACAGGATAAGATATTCATCATCACGTACATTCTTTAATAACCGCTGCCCTTCTACAATCTTTACTTGTTCATTTTCAGCAGCGGAATTTGGTCTCTGGTGCTTTTTCATCCTGTACTTCAATTACTTCAATCTTATCGTATGGACGGATACGCTTTACATACTCAGCGATACCTTCCTTCATCCACTTCTCTTTCAGTTTGCCACAGGCAATAATTTTAATCATTGCAGAACCACACCTATCTGCTTACTTTCACCACCACGGATAATAGATACATTCACAGTATCACCAGCAGAATGCATATATAATCTTGCAAGCACATCTTGATAAGATGACATTTCAATACCATCAATCATTGTGATGATATCTCCTTCCTGAAGACCGTCTCCTGTTTCTGGCTTTTCAACTACTGTTTGAACATATAATCCCGTCTTCATATCTATGCTAATACCATGCGCACTCTTCTCATATGCAAGCATACTCGAAACATTACGCACCACAACACCTAGTGCACCACGCACTACTTTTCCATTTGTCTTGAGTGCATTGTAAATCAACTTAATTTCATTTGCAGTGATTGCGTACTCCATACGGGAATTTCCTTGATATGGTTGATTTGCTACAACTCCAACAAGTGACCCATTTAAATCGATTACTGCCCCACCTTCTTGAATTGAAGTAATTGGTGTATCCATTTCTAGCATGGAAGATAACCAAGTGGTTGTACTACTCATACGCCATACACCTGGTTCTGAAGTAATACCACTGCTAATAACAGCACTACCTGTTGTTAGATTTCTACCACTCATCACCACAACATTAGCACCCTGTGCTAAAACATTCGTATCTAAAAAAGTAAACGGTTTAACCTCAAAGTTTGTAGTAACCTGAATAACTGCTAATCCACTATCAGTATCATCTCCTACAATTGTAGAACTAACGCTTACACCACTATCAAACACTACATTAGGACTACCATTCTTTATAGCTTTTGTAGTTGTTAATATATGTACTGTTTCCTTCTCTTTTGCAATGATAATACCACTAAAGTAGGAACCATCACTTTCAACAGTTACTACACTACTTCTACTCTTTTCAATCGCGTTGGTATAATCCGATGTTGTATAGTTTGTACTATTCATATCCTCAAGAGAATTATTACCTGTATTATTCTTTTGAAGATTCCTAATCAACATCATTGTTAGACTAGATTCCATACCAATAATAGCGCTAACGCTACCGGCATCAACTTTTTCATCATATATACCCTTTCTAATCATCTCATATTGTCCTGCTGCACATACCAGTAAGTTTTTATGCAGTAAGCCATGATGATTTTGTAATGCATGTATTGTTGTATCTAACGCTTTCTTGCGTGTATTTGCTTGTTCACTTAAATGCGCAAGAATAATCATTTTAGTTTTCTCTGTAACAATTTGATCCAGTACAGCTGCACAATCTTCGTTGCACAAGTGTCCTGTATCGCTATATATTCGCTGTTTCGTAAATTGTGGACGACTTGTCGCCATGAGCATCTGTACATCATGATTAGACTCTAAGACGATGTAATCCGCATCTTTGATACGCGGAATATGTTTCTCATTGATATATCCCGTATCTGTGATATATACTAGTTTTTCAATTCCATTTTCAACGATATATCCAACAGTATTTAACGCATCATGCGATAGCGCAATTGGCGTAAAGCGCAAGGTTTCAATCGTAAAGGAAGAACCAGGTTTTACATAAAAGGTATCTATATTTGGTATCTCAATCGGTGAGTAGATTGGTAATGATGAGAAATGTTTAATTTGAGAGATATGATCAGAATGATTATGTGTGATTAAGACTGCATCTAAATCATCCAATGAGATATCTAGTTCTTTTAAGCGTTCAAACAAATATTTTTTTGTTGTACCACAATCAATCATGATTTTTGTAGTACCGTCCACAATCACAAAGCTATTCCCTTTTGACCCACTCGCTAATAATGCAAATTCCATCATCAGTTCAAACCCTCACAATTTATCAATGCAGAACATGCATTCACTGGCTCATCATCCTTATATAAGCTAAATGTTAAATGTGGTCCAGTCGCTTTACCAGTCATACCAATCTTACCAATTACATCGCCTTTTCTAACGATGGTATCAACTTCTAGTGAGCATGGTAAGTACATATGTCCATATACACTCTGATACCCATTATGGTGGTCAATAATTACATAGTTACCCAGTTCATCTGTATAACCCTTCTCTTTGATACTTCCTGTATCAACAGCCAACACATTTCCCCATCGATTATATCGATTGATAAAATCAATCGACTCAAACCCTGCATAACAGCCATACTCACAAATGATTTCAGGATGTTCTACAGGATATGCTAAGCTACCACTACCAATACTTAAATCACTATTCTTTCCAATCGCAATCACTTCATCTTGTCCAGCTGCTGTTACAACCGAAGATAGCTCTTGTCCAGCATTCAATACTCCATTTACCCATGTTTCATGATAGAGTACATTCTTTGAACCATTCGCCCCAATCTGTCTAACCACAGTTTTACCAGTTTCAACTGTATTATCTTCTAATACAGAGGTCTTATAGAACAATATTTCCTTCTGTAATCTCTGTTTATAAACATACACATCAATTGGTGAAGTGAAAGTATGTTACACATAGTTTTGTGCCTGCAGTTAACGTTTGATTTACATCGGTAATAACGCCTTGATTGATACGCATTAACTGCTCAGCAGTTAAACCATAATTCTGTAAACCTATTGAAGCTAGTGTATCTCCTTCTTCAACCGTATAGTATACAAGACTCTCATTATTACCATAGGATAAGTAGCGTAACACTTCTTCTTCCGTGGTCTTGATTTCTCCTACGGATGCGTACGCATCCGCAATCTGTATTGTTTCATTGATTTTAAAACCCATTATCATTTCACCATATTCCATTAGATTTGAAATTGTCTGGTGCTCATGAATCGCTTCTAGTGTATCCTCATCAATAAAATAGGTTAAATACTTCTGTAACGCTTCTTGATAAATCTCTTCTGACTTCACAAAAATTCTTGCATATTCTTCATCGCCATTTGAAAAAGAAATTGATTTACAAGCAATGCTGTATAGAGAATGATCATCTAAATACTGCATGATTTCAGTATCTGCATCTGTATAGACATTTGAACTCATCTCTTCAACAAGATACATGTTACTGGCAATACTAATATGTGTATTTGGAAACATGCTCGCATACTTTGTTTCATAAACGGTTTTTAGATGTTCATCCATGTAAGTTTTATCTTTTATGATACCTATCAACTTTTGATCTTTATACAACTTATATACTTTATGTATATCAGAAGTAACCATTTCTACAGTTTGGTTAAAATCACCAACTGTTCCTGCTACAACACCCTCATAGGAAGGATAGAAAAAAGAAGGCACGATTACAATTGCGATTGATAACACTAAGCATATTGTTACAGCAATCAAATTTTTCATGCCTTCCTCCTTCATTATTGTGGTTTATTTGGGGCAATGTTATAGAGTGCGTTCGTATCTGCTTCAAACGCTACATAAACTCTACCTGTTGCACCATTACGATGCTTTGCCAGATTGATTTCTAAACGTTCTGTTCCAGATTCTCTAGCTTGTTCTTTTGCTTCTTCGTTATAGTAGGACTCACGATATAACATCATAACGATATCGGCATCCTGCTCAATCGCTCCAGATTCACGTAAGTCACTTAACATTGGTCTTTTATCTTCACGTGTTTCAACACTACGACTTAACTGAGACAAGGCCACAACTGGAACATTTAGCTCACGTGCAAGAGCTTTTAAGCTACGAGAAATATCAGATACTTCCTGCTGGCGGTTTACACCAGAACGATCGGATGGCCCACTGATCAACTGGATATAGTCGATCATAACCATGTTTAAGCCATGTTCTGCCTGTAAACGACGGCACTTTGAGAAGATTTCAGGAATCTTGATTCCTGCCATATCATCGATATAAATATTGGAAGCCTTTAACTCTGCTGAAGCTTCATTAATACGATTCCACTCTTCGTTTGTCAAACGACCGGTCTTTAACTTATCACCTTGGATATGACTCTTTGCACTTAACAAACGCATCGCTAACTGTTCTGCACCCATCTCAAGTGAGAAAATCGCAATCGCACCTTTTTGAGCTTGTGGAATAAGTGCAACGTTCATCGCTATGTTTAAGGCAACCGCTGTTTTACCCATAGATGGACGCGCAGCCAAGACAATCATATCACCACGCTGTAAACCATGTGTAATACGATCAAGATCATTAAAGCCTGTCTTTAAACCAGTAATCTCAGATGAATTCTGAGATGCTGCACGAATTGTCTTTAACACTTCATTTAAGACATCGTTAGGATTCTTAAACTCACCAGCTTTACGATTACGAGATACATTCAAGATTTCTTTCTCTGAACGGTCAAGATAATCATTCAAATCCGTCTGTCCATTAAAGCCTTCTTCCACAACTCTTTCAGCAGCTTCAATCATACGACGCATCATTGCTTTATCACGAATCAAATTAACATACGTTAATGTATTCGCACTTGTTACTGCTGCATTCATTAAATTCAGAATGTATTCCATTCCACCAGACTTATCTAAAAGATCTGTATCCTTTAAACGTGTCGCAACAGTTGTAGAGTCAATCTGTATACCCTCTTGATACAGTTCTTCACATGCATGATAGATACGACGATTGGCTTCGATGAAGAAATCATCAGCCTCAAGTCCCTTCTTCTAGTGCTGTACGAGAAGAACTTGGGTATACAAGCATAGTTCCAAGTAAACTAGCTTCTGCCTCAGGTGCAGAAGGTAATACACGTGACATACTTAGTTCTCACTTCCCAGTACTTTTACAACAATCGTACCGATAACGTTTTTGTGTAGTTCAACTTTTACTCTTGTTGTACCAAGACTATGAATTGGTTCTGTATCAATAATCTTGCGCTTTTCGACAGTAATACCTTGTTTTATTCAAAGCCTCAACAATCTGCTTTGTGGAAACAGAACCGAAGACTCTTCCTTCTTTACCAGACTTCACTGTGAAAGTAATCACTGTCTTTTCTAATAAAGCAGCTTTTTCACGTGCTTCTTGTTCACGCTGTGCTTCTAGTGCAGCTTCTTCTGATTTCTGTTCTTTTAAGATTTCTAAGCTAGCCTTAGATTCTGCCACCGCAAGTCCTCTTGCGATTAAGAAATTTCTTCCGTAACCATCAGAAACATCGACGATATCTCCACGCTTTCCTACTTTTTTTAACATCTTGTTTAAGAATTACTTTCATCATCTGCCTCCTTCTTCTGTTGTTCAATAATATGAATTAACTCTTCTTTGAGTTCTTTTGACTGTCGCATCCTTACGTTGTGTTGCGGCAGCTGTCATATGTCCACCACCATGCATGGCTTCCATAATTGCCTGTACGTTTATTTCACCATTTGAGCGTGCAGAAATACTATTGATTCCTGTACTCTTATCCTGTGCGATAACAAAGGCTGCCTTTACATCTTGAATACTTAATAAACTATCCGCAACCTGACTCATAATAGAACGTGTAATCTTCTCGTTTTCTACAGCCGCAATTACAATACCACCTGGATAACTTTCACTTGCATTCATAATTGCACTCTTCAGTGCAAACTCTTCATATGTATCTTTTAGATAGTCATATGCAACCTGTGGATCAGCTCCAAGTTTACGTAAAGCACTTGCCGCATCATAGGTACGTACACCTGTTCTTTCACGCCACTTCCGTGTATCAATTGTCATACCTGCAAGCATGAATGTCGCTTCTAATTCAGAAATATCTACTTTACTTGATACAAACGGAATCATTTCCGTTAAGATTTCACAAGTACTAGAAGCACCTGCTTCGATATAAATCAAAATAGGCTTTATACCCATATCTGTACTTCTGCGGTGATGGTCAATTACCACAATACGTTTTGCCATCTCCAGTAGTTTTGCACCATTAGACTGTAGAATGTTGTGATGGTCCGTCATGATGACAAGTGAGTCATCCTTTAGTTGATTGATGGCTTCACCTTCCGTTACAAATGTTACGCCTTCTGCTAGTTCCTGCTCATTTTCTTTCATTGCAGCTTCTAACTTTTCTTCAATACCACCCGTCTTAGCGATAATGCTGACCGGTTTATTGAAAGCAGATGCCATTTTAGATAAACAAATTGCAGAACCAATACAGTCAAAGTCCGCATTCTTATGTCCACAGATAATTACGTTGGAAGAATGTTGAATGAGGTCACGTAATGCATGTGCCATAACGCGTACACGTACACGACTTCTCTTCTCTGCAGCTTCAGTTGAACCACCAAAGTATTTAACATCTTCACCAACCACCTGAATCGCAACCTGGTCACCACCACGAGTTTGCGCAAGATCCATTAACTTCGTAACTGTCTCATCTAGCTCCGCAAAGTTTGAACTACCTTTGGCAAGCCATAGACAATGTGATAGATACTTCAGCCTTCTGTGAAGCCTTACGCACAATATTTAGAATTGAGAAACGATCTGCCGCAATCTCACGATAGATTCTTTCATTGAGTACTAATAAATAACGATTGTTATTTAATCTTCTAGAGAATACACCATACTGTTGGAAGTATTCATTGAGTGGTGTACGAATTGTCGCATTGATATTTGCAATATCCGCATCATCCGCATACATCGTACTTTCTTCATAGTTATCAAAACTCGCTAGACCAAGTACAACATGTTCTTCGTTATACTTACCACGATACTTATCTAAAAGTGTAATATCTTTAAAGAATATCGTTGGTGCATTTTCACGCTTACTTACTTCATAAACATATTGGTCAATCTGAACATTAACCTTTTCCGTTTCCCCGGAAATAATATCATTGGTTTCAGGTAACCAAGTCAGTAGTTTAGAACCAATACGATCAAGTCCTCTCTCCTTAAAGAGTTCACTTTGCCATGTAATGACATAGTTTTCATCATAGTTCATCATACCTACGCCACCAACTAGATACGCATCCGCGTAAGAACCACCTAGATACTTTTCTAGACCAATGGACTCTTCTTCATTTGCAGATTGGAAAAACTCTATGAGATATACTGCTATTAGAGCCTCTGCAATCAATACCAAGATACCTGGCAAGATATTTAATTTGAAAATCAACTGCAATAAGATAACAACCGCAAGTTGGATAGCAAGTGCCACAAAAACAAGCTGTTTAATTCGATTCATTTTTTGTTGCATGATATCCCTCCTCTACTATTCGTTGATGCATATTTGTCGTGATATATAAAAATCCATAAATCGCAACTGGAAATGACAGGACTATCGATAAGATAAACACTACAAATGTCAAGATTTTGCGACTTTCCTTTGCCATTAATCCAATCATAACAAGTAATCCAACAACACCCATTGCTGTTAGATAGAAATAAGCAAATGTTCCTAACGCAGAAATAATTGTTAGAGCTGGTTCTGTTTTAATATAACCAGAACCGACATACAAATACCCAAACATTCCAACTAGTGCCACATATCCAATCCATTTAGGTGGAAAGTATAGATAGAGCGGTGTTGATTCAGGAACCTTCATACGCAATCTCTTGAGTAATAATCTTGATGAAATATGTGTCACGATCGCTTCTAATACACCTAACATCAACGTACTTACGAAGAATACATTACGCAATAATACGTTGATATCCACATTTGTATTTACCGTTAAACCCATTGATTTTTGCATCATATCAAAGGTTTGACGTAATTCTAATACAAGCTGATCGAAACTAACGCCAAAGATAGCCACATTAATCACAACCGCAAGCAGCTCTGTAAGACCTCCAAGAACCATTGTTCTTAATAATAATCGCTTACTCTCTACATTTTGATAGATACCACATCCATATACCAAACCAATAATCGCTTCAGCGACAAAGAAGAATACTGCAAATGGACTCGCGAAAATAAAGGCCACAAAGATGATAGCAGCCAAAACCATCAAGCTATCACGCAGTCCATATTTCGCTCCAAAATAAACCATTGGAAGTGGCAACAGGAACACAAACATACTGCTAAATGTTCCTTGGAACTGTCTATCGATTAACATAAATACGCCGATTAAGGCAACCATCATTGCCCCTTCGGTAATCTTTCTAACATTTTGATTCATAATAATCTCCCAAAAAGCACTATGAAAAGTCGCTTTTCGCATGCCAATATTATACCATATCCAACCAAATTCGATTCCCCTAGGTTTTGCTAAATCACTTTCATTGAAAGTCTCATCATTTTATCACTTTTATAATAGTATCGAATTCTGCTATGATACTCCCCAAGGAGGGTCCTATGTTAACAAAAAAATTCTCTATTTTCTGATTGAACTAATCACTTCTATTCATAATACAATTTTTGACATGGAATGACAATAATCTGATTGGATTATCTGATAAAGACTTGCACTTTGTAGTCATTGGTATATTAGGAATTTTAATGATTGCGATTATATATCCACTCTTCAAATTCCTCGCAAAGCGACATCACTTTCTAACATTAACTTTCATCTATGTATTTACACTCATTATTGTGATTACCTTTGCGATTGAAATTGGTCAAGGCATTACCCATACCGGTACTATGGACTTCGTTGATATTGTGGCAGGTATTGCAGGTTTTCTATTAATGTATATTGTGCTGGCAATTATTACGAGTGTTATTAGTGGTATTCTCTATCTCATGAAGCAATCAAAGCAGTAAATTTTCACTCTCCACATACTCTCAGTTTGATATAATAAACAGTAGAGTATCGGGGTGTGGCTCAGCTTGGTAGAGCGCTTCGTTCGGGACGAAGAGGTCGTGAGTTCGAATCTCGTCACCCCGACCATAAAAATCCAAAAATAGTGGATTTTTTTATTTTGAAGATATCGAATATCATCAGAAACACAAATACCAATCCGGATTCTTAAGAATGCTTTATAATAAATCTAAACAATAGTTCATCTCTAAATGAACCTAGAATCGCTAGAAAAAGAGGTTTGTATGTCTATTTCATTTACTTATTGTGGAGTTGCCTGTGGAGTTATCTCCATAGATGATAAATTCTATATTGGCATCGATCCCGATTTATCTCCAAAAGGAACTAAAGTTCAGTTTAAAGGATTTGTATCTGAGAAACAAAAACGATGTCTACAATGATACAACTCTCCTAAACAAAGTTAATATTTGGTTAATCACGCATAACCACCAAGATCATCTAGACGATATTGGAAGAAACTACATGCGTGAGAAAAATTGTTATTTCTCCCAATAAAAATCATAAAAGATTTGTTTTGTTCCAATAGTATCATCTTAAATTGGAATGATGAGAAGAAATTTACTATTGATGAGTATCAGATTATCATCAAAGCCATACCGGCATATCATGCAAGCAATTTCATCATGCAGGTAATTATAGGAAAAAGTAAATGGATATCAAATTTCAATTGTTGGACCATCCGAAACCAAAGTGCTCTATTTTACAAGCGATACTATTTTCTATCCAAAATTAATAAACTATATATCGAGAAATATAGATGCTGTTTTTGCTAATTTAGGAGCCGTGAAATCTGAGTCATTTGGAGGACCATTCACAATGAATTTGAAAATGTTAAGTCAACTAAATGATTTACTACATCCCAAAAAAATATTTATCCAATTCATATTGATGACTATAGCCATTATCAGACAACAAAAAGAAGTTATAGCCGCAGGATATAAAGTTCTAACTATCGGTGAGAGAATAGATATTTAAATTCATGTATAACACATTATGGGCACGAATACTTCGTGACCATAAGTGTAAATGTCTCTTACCTCTATTGTTCTAAACTTATACTATTACCAATTTGCGTTGAATACATATTGATTCAAACGTTCAAACGCTTCCTGTACACGCGATAACGGTAATGCTAGATTCATACGAATACTGTATGGTCCATGAAACATTCGCCCATCTTGCCAAGCTACACCAACACGATATCCAGCTTTTTCAACTTCTTCGATTGTTTTTTTGTGCTGCTTACACCACTTCTCACAATCAATAAACAACATGTAGGTTCCTTCTGGCTTCATTAACTCTACACCTTCGAAGTTCTCATTGATATACTCTACTGCATAATTTACATTACCAGTAATCACTTTACGTAATTCTTCTAACCATGCATGTCCTTCTGGTTTATAGGCACCAATTAATGCATGCATGGATAATACATTCATATTGTTGTAGTGAGATTTTGAGGCTTTCGAATGGATTCGATCACGCAGTGTCTGATTATAGATGATGTGATATGCACCCACCAGTCCCTGCAAGATTAAACGTCTTACTTGGTGCGTATAATGCAACTACATGTTCATGTGCCCATGCATTCACAGATTGTGTAGGAATATGCTTATATCCTTCTAATATAATATCTGACCAGATTTCATCCGAGATAACAATTACATCATTACGTTCAAAGATTTCCATTGCTTTTTGAATTTCATCAAATTGCCACACACGACCGCAAGGGTTGTGTGGGGAACAGAAGATTGCAACATGAATATGATTTTGTTTAATCTTCTCTTCCATATCTACATAATCCATCCGCCAGATACCATCTTTATCTTTTACGAGTGGACTATGTACAATATGAAAACCATTATTATTTAAACAATGCGTAAAATCCAATATATGTTGGACTATGTACTAACACTGCATCTCCAGGCGCAGCGTAAGCTGTTAAAGCAGACAATAAACCACCCAGAACACCATTTTCATATCCAATATGTTCTGGTAATAACCCTGTTACTCCATTACGCTTATTTTGCCAATCGATAATACTGTGATAGTATTCTTCACTTGGCGCAAAATATCCAAATGCAGGATGATTAACACGCTTTATGATTTCTTCCTGTACAGAAGGAACTGTAGGAAAGTTCATATCTGCAATCCACATTGGAATTACATCAAAACCTTCATCAGGCAACTCAGGTTTTCCTGCCATCCCTATACCATCAACCGCAATCGCATCTTTGCCATGACGATCCATTATTGTTGTAAAGTCATATTTCATCACAGAATCCTCCTAGTGATTCAAATACCTCTATTACCATCATAACCCTAATACCAAATAATTTCATTAGATGAAAAAATGAAGTGAGCTTTTTCAGCTTACTTCATTTATTGTTCATTCTTTTTATTTAACTCTTCGGTTGAGTGGTGTTCAATTGGAGCCCAATGTACTTTTGTAAACAATGCCTGTATAGAAATCGGCAAATATGATAACAAGAACAATGGGAACAACAATAAATGCTTAATTTTAGCCCAGTTATTGGTCTCAATACGATCCCATTCCATGCCAACTGTAATAGCCCCGATAATCATTAAGGATACCCATAAGCTTCCGATAGTTTTGAAATACAAACCACAACATCTCCCTTTGGAAGACAAGACGTACGTAGTATGGCATTAAACCAGCCGACGCTAGAACCCATAATACAAAGCCGAAAATCGCAATTGTTAATAATCCAGCTGGTAGTACTGTCATCAAAATATCATAGAACGCAAGACGTCTTCCCTTTGCAGTGATAACACCTTTTGCTAGATCGCCCAAATATTTACCATCAATCTGATAGAAACCCTTTGCCCAACGCATACGTTGTTTCCAAGATTGTTTCCAGGTAGATGGTTGTTCATCATATAAGATTGCAGTATCACAATAGCCAATCTTTAATTGATTAATCGTACTTACGACTGAGAATTGTATATCTTCTGTTAAAAGGTAGTATGGCCAACCATTATTATCTTTCATTACTTTCGCCGAAACGACAAAGCCAGTACCTGAAATCATGCACTGTGCTCCCAACAACATTCGTGGGTAATTTAAGTGACGTGCTTCATGCATAAACCATATCGAGTATGCTGCTGTTAACCAGTTTTCATCAAAATTCTTAGAGTTACGATACGTTGTCATCGCATCAAATTCACCCGTATCAAATGTCTTATTTACTTCATATAAGAAATTCTTATCAATAATGTTATCCGCATCGAATACCATGAAAGCTTCATAGTAATCTTCACCCTTCAACTCAATCACATGATGGTAAAGATAGTTTAATGCATATCCCTTACCAACTTCTTCTTGGTTGAAGCGTTCATATACAGTCGCTCCATGTTGACGTGCTACTTCAGCAGTCTCATCTGTGCAGTTATCCGCAACGACATACATATCATACATGTCATCTGGATAGGTCTGATTACGTAAACTATCTAATAATTCACCAATAACACCTTTTTCATTACGAGCAGAGATAAAAATTGCATATCGATGATTCATCTTTGCATCAGGTAACTTCGGAACCTTGCGCTTAAACATACTTACCGCAATATATACAATCTGATATAGATATAACACGATCATTAGTCCAAAGATAATGTCGGTGATTAATGTAAACTGTTCAAGAAATTTCATTTGACCTCCGTCCACACACCATTTATTTTTTTACATACTTTCTATCATGTGTGTTAAAAATTCTTCTATGCGAATTCAAATTCTACCCATGTTACCGGATTTCATCGTTTTAGGATGTTTATATTATTTTGTCTTTTTACAAAGATGGAAACAACTACCAAAAAAGAAACTGATTTGGTATAGTGCACTCTATTTGTATATATGTATCATAATGATGTTAACACTAATGCCTATCATCATACACATCCCTAATATATTCAGTGGATTTTCATCAAAGACAAACTTCTATCCGTTTATTGACTGGCAGTTACAACGCGGAGATTATCTAACTGAGTCATTATTAAATATATCATTGTTTATACCATTTGGCTTTTTAATTCGACAAAAATACAATTCTCAAACCATGGCAAGTCATTCTCATCGGACTGTTCTCAAGTATCGGTATTGAAGTCTTGCAACCATTACTCTCATTTGATCGTGTTAGTGATGTCAGTGATGTAATTACTAATACCATTGGTACTTGTATTGGTGTATATTTTTATCAAATATATCTGCGTAAAATAAATAACGCTAAGTAACCAAATATGTAAATCATTTCTAGTCTGGAATAGCAATATGGATGGTGAAAAATAATGGGTCAAATGTTTTATTGTAAATGCGAAAAATGTGGGTACGGTTTCGAGGCAGATTTAGGTTTTGGATTTTTATACCCTGTAGCTTACTGTGAGGCTGTAACAAAAATGAAAGAGGGAAATTTGGGTGAACAAGGAAAAGAATTTTTCGAAGCTTTTCCAGATGGTGCTATATCATGCGAATATATAGTTGTTCAATGTAATGAATGTGGAAAACTAATGAATGTCCCTAAACTTGATTTATATGTACCTAAAGACGGATATGATGCTTCTAAACAAGACAAAGATACACGTTGGTCAGTAGCATTCTCTGGAAGAGGTTATGACTATGTCTCACCATGTGATTTAGACAAATATTATGATTTATTTGAACAATATAATCACAGATGTACTTCGTGTAATGGATACGCATCAGTAGTACAAGGTTTCACAGATTGTACTGATGATAGTATCGACAGACACGTCCAATGTCCTAAATGTAAATCCATGTTAGAAATTCGGCCCTTTGGACATTGGGATTAAAACCTTTTTACTATTAACTTTTAACCTATATTTTTTGTTGAGTATATCTTTCTATTAATCAGATATTTAAAAGCACTTATATGATTAAGTCATACGAATAAAGCGATTAGCATCCATTGCTAATCGCTTTTACGTTATATCAACTACTTTATCTGGACATTTGATTCTTCTTAACGACTGCAGCCGCAAAACCTAAGATTGAGATCAATAACATCGTCGCAAATAAAGTGATTCCATTTGTATCAGATGTTGGTGGTGTTGGTGTCTTTGGTTGTGTATAAGTATTTGTGAAAGTCGCAACTGGCATCTGTGTACCATCATCCTTCACAACCTTAGTTGCTACAACGAGTTGTCCATTATCATCTGTTACTGTGTAAGTAATCGTATAAGTGGACGCATCGTATGCATAATTAGGATCACTACCAACCTCTTCACTGATTTCATAAACATAAGTTCCTTCTTCAGTAAATTCATACTCACCAAATTCAGTTTCGCCAGTACCTGTAATTGTAACAGTCTTCACACCAGCTGTAGATCCCTGTGGCATTGGATTATTTGGGTCCAATGTCTTCAAGCGGAATGTAAATGTTGATGGATTTGTAGGACTTCCCACAACCACCTTCTTCACAGGTGGATCAACCTTAACAGGATTTGGTTTATATACGTTTGTAAATTCGGCTGTATTCACTTCTTCAGTACCCTTTGTAATTACAAGTTCTGATTGTAAATCACCATTTACATCCTTCACTTTATAAGTGAATGTATATACTGTCTGATCGTATGTATAGCCTCTTGTAGAACCTTGTACTTCTGTCAGTTCATATACATAGGTTCCTGGGAGTTTGAATTTAATCTCTCCAATAGAAGTTGTGCCAGCACCTGTGATAGTAGCTTCCTTAATACCATTTAGACTTCCTTCTGGCATAGGATTATTTGAATCTAATGCCTTAAAGTTAAATGTAAACTTCGCAGGATTTGCTGGATTACCTTCTACTGTCTTCTTAAGATCAGGATTTACAGTGACTGGTGTTGGCTTGTAAGTATTTGTAACTTTAAAGCCTTCTGTTTGACTACCAGTAATATTCTTATCATATCCCGCAATATCTGTTTCTGTAACTGTATACGCATATTCATGACCATCTGTGCTGTCATATAAAGCTAAGCCTGTAAATGTGTGTGTCCAGTTATTTGCCGCATTCAGAGTTACACGATCAACCTCTGTACCGTCCTTAGATAGAATAATTTCAGCAGAGGTTCCTTCTGGTCCTACCCAAGTCTTTGTAACAGGAATATCAATCTTCTTCGTATTCGTATTTGTGACAACATAATTTGTCGCATCACCTGTAATCGCTGTTGTATATCCAGCAATCGGATCTTCCGAAACTGTATAAGTGATTAGTTTTCCATCCTTATACTTCGGCATATCTGTAAATGTATGTTGCCAGTTATTCTCAGCGTTTAATGTAACATTCGCTGCTTCTTGACCATCTGCTAAAAGACGGATTGTTGCACTTTCAGCTTCCTTACCAATCCACTTCTTTGTGACAGGAATCGAAACCTTACCATCAATCGTATTTGTAATAGTGAAAGTTGTAGTCATATCACCGGAATAGGATGTAGTGTAGTTTGCAACTGCATCTTCCTGCACTGTGTATTGAATTTCATGACCCCTACGATATCTCGATAATCCCGTAAAGATATACTGCCAACTATTTGTACTATTCAAATCAACTTCATCAACTTTTTCTCCATCCGCAAATAGCGTTACATGTACGCTAGTAGGACGTAAAGATTGAGCATCATTATCATCTACCCATACCTTCTTAACAGGAATAACAATCTGTTCAGGTGCATGTGTATTCGCAATATCATAATTACTAATACTTGTAGAGTAATCTGCTACTGCATCTTCACTGATTGTATAAACAATCTCTGTTGTTCCATTGAACTTAGGTAAATCTTCAAATGTAAATTCCCAATCAGTATCTTCAGTATACAGTCTTATTCTGCACTTCTACACCATCTGCGAGTAATCGTACTGTAATTGATGTTGGACGCTTACCATCATTATCCTCATCATCAACCCAGAACTTCTTACCTGAAATAGAAACCTTTTCCTGTAGGAGTTTATTTGTAATCTCTAGTGCAACTGTATCTGTTGGAGAATCTTTATTCACCTTTCCAGAAGTAGAAGTTACTTGATACTTCTTTACCATTGTAAGTTACTTGACCATCATCATTTGCACCAACTTCTTCTACAGAATATACAATTGGTGTCTTTGTAGTCGTACCATCCGTTGCAGTTTCAATATTGTATTGACGTAGATGTGTGAATTTTGCCTTCCAGTTATCGGCAGCTGTAACATCCAATGTCTTACCTGTATCAACACCATCCGCAAATAACTTCACTGTAATGGAGTTTACATCTGGTGTAGCGATTGGATTTCCATCCGCATCTAACCATTTCTTTTCTACAGATACATCCATTACATCAATGAGTTGGTTTGCAACTGCAGGTACCTGACGCATGATTGTCTCATTGTTATAGATAACATTTGCAGTATTGTATGCAATTGCTTCTGTTAGAGTCGCATCATACTTTGGAGCCTTCATTGTTAAGTAAGCTGATAAAACACGGTATGGTTCAAGAATCGTACCATTCTTACCGATAACTTTGATGGCTGTAACCTGTGAATAATCAGCAGGTGTTGTAGTCCAAAGTGGGCTTGATAGCTCATTTACATCATTAGGATTTGGATATTTATCTGTACGATAGTAAATATCATACTGACTACTTACATCAGTTGAACCAATCTTTAGTTCAATTGGACCTTGTAGGGTATTACTGAAGGCAGAATTTCTACCATCTCCAACAAACGGGAATACGTCATACATCACAATCTTATTCATTGGTGTGTTGTAGTAGTTACGAACACTAATACGATATTGGAAAAGACCACTTGTATTTGTAACATCCGCAAAGTCTGTTGTGATTGTCTTATTTGTGAATGCTCTACCGTAAACAGCAGCTCCACCTTCTATATTTGGTTCTAAACTACGGATATGTTTATCTGATTGAATACTCTCAACGTTATTACCTAAAATCTTAGCAGTTGCCTTCAAGATTTTCTCATTTGTAACACCGTTCATATTGATATCCAAGTCATCATTTACAAAGATTTGGATCATATTGCGCTGTTAGTTCTGGTGGAACACCATTTGTCCAGTTCTCGGCGTAGAAATATACTTCATTATTGTTGTTTAATTCATCATTTTCAGCCTTACTTGGGATGATATCATCATTAATCACTAAATCTTTAATATCAAAGGCCATATTTTCAAATTGATATGCATAGCCTGATGGCATCTTAATCTTAACCGCATCACGACCTGTATCATTGTAATTCTTAATGAATTCATATGACCAACCTTCAATATGATTGACCACACGCATTACAGATGTATGTGAGTCGAAAGAAACGCCCAAAGGTAGTAAGTCAACGTATGTTGGATTCTTAAAGTAACGCGCGCTAGATAATTCTGTTAAATTGAAATTCAAACGTGCTGTAAAACGTTCTCCCGGCATACCTACTTTTTGGAAGAAGGTTTGTTTCCAGAGGTGTACCTTTTCATTAAATGGAGTAAAGAGAGTATTCCACTCACCGCTCAAGTTAAGTGGTGTCTTAGAACCATCATCATTCACCCTATTTGAAGTTACTTTAATTGTATTTTTTAGTGGCCTTGTTGCGCTATATTCCTCATGGAATGGATCCATGAACATCATCTTGATGTTAAATATAACACTCATTGTTGGTTGCAGTGTTACGTCCTTTAGATAGATACCAACTTTCTTATACTGTGGCACAATCGCCGCCGCATTTGCAGGAACTAATGAACCATCATTAATTTGATCTAGATATGTCTGTAATTGTCTCTTGCCAGCTTGGTTTGTTTCTCCCTTAAATAACCACCAGTATTGTCCTTCTGGTTTTACAGGAAGAACATCATATGTTCCATCATCCTTATAGCCTCTGAATTCTACTTGATCCATACGGAATCCAATCTTAGAACCAAACGCCATTAAGTTACCATAGATGGATGTTAGGAATAGACGGTTTTCAGTATCTACAACATCTTCTGTAAATTCAATATCAGTTAAAGGTTTATCCACCTTATTCACTAATGTAATTCTATAGTCAACTTCTTGTACCGCTAAACTATTCTGGTCAAACTTGATTGTATTTGGACCACGCTTTGAAAGCATACCGTCACCACTAAAGTCATCACCTGCTAAACGGAACTTCTTCTATCTGACGCAAAGTTATGTTCATTTCCAGAAACTTTACCAATCGTATCTTCCGCAGCACTTGGATTATATGGTAAACCCTGTAATGTTGCGTTATTCTCAAACACTACTCGATCTGAACCGTTTAAATATTTCGCCCCTGGGAAAGAGAGTCTTAACTCTGAATATCCTGGTAGATTATCACGATAATTATCACGTAAATGTGATGTTTCAGTCGGAACATCATATCTCAAGGTTACTGTCTTACCATCTGCACTTAATGTCCAGTTTGGATTCTTTGCAGGATCAAAGTGTGCTGTCACTGTTTGGCCAGCATAGTTAACATATGTCGGAAGTGTATCTGTGATGACAACAGAACGATAGGAACGTTCGTATTGATTCAATCTAAAATTGAAGATGACATCAGATGTTCTATCATCAGATAAAGAATTTGGGTCACCTTGCTTATTAATACCACCATAAACAAGCTGATTATCTGTTTCTTCACCCGCAACCTGCTTAATTAACCATGGATTATTATACTTAATTGTATATGTCTGTTCTGTTAGTGTTGCTAAATTAGTCTTTGAACTATCATATACACGCACAACTGGTTTTAATTCAAAATCCTTTGGCGTAATACCATCTGAAAAACTCATTACATAAGGAAGTTCCAATTTAACTGTTGTATCAATCTTATTCAGATAAATACGCTTAATTGTTCTACCATCATTTGTAACGATTGTTTCTTCAGATTTAATAATAGGTTGTGTCTTTGCAGCTGGAGTAGAAAAGTTATCTAAGTAAGTATCACTTTCAATATTTCTTGTATCATTGAAATTCTTAGACGACTGCTTTGTATTTACTTCAACTTCTAGATACAAACCTTCAACAGGTTGAGTTAAACCAGTACCATCAATTTCGATACCTGTAGAAATATTATCGATACCCCTCACTTCGGTTGGTGAGGTTGGTTTCAAGCTAATCTTCAATGAGCCTTTAGCCCCAAAGTTAATCGTCTCTGAAACCGGTGTTGGTGTAGCACCAACTGCATGAGTTGGTAAGATGTTTGTTAGTACCATATTCAACATCAAAAATAACTGTCATAATATGGGAAAAATAATCTCATTTTTTTCTATTTTTCATACTTACTAATCCCCTTTACTTTTTGTGCTATTTCGTAATATACACTGTTGTAATTAAATTTTTAATTCTGCTACTTTAGTTGAATTTAATTCACATATATCCTGCCAGTTTCCTTATAAAATGAAATGCGTTATAAAACAAAAACTACGCAGTTATAACCATAATAAATTTTAGAGGATATTTTTTTGTAATCGTCAAAATTGATGCACTCGATTTTAAGACTACAAATAACCCTCATTTATTACTCAAAAAGTCACATCATTTTTTTAGTAATTTTGACGATAGTATTATAAAAACAAATTTATACACTGTAATCAAAAATCTCTATACTGTATCTACATTTTTTTCAATTTCTTCTAATTCCGAAAAAAATCGATTTCATTAGTTTTCGCTATCTTTATACAAGTCGAAAAATATTTCATATAAATTCTATTTTTTTCTATGTAAATTCTATATATTATCTTAAGGAAAAACTTAACATTTGTAAGCATACTACAATACTATTAGCAAACCCTTTCAGTTTCCTCTATATTCGTATCAAATACACCACTCTACACTACTAGTTCAAAACGAAAAAAACACTCTGCAAATATATGCAAAGTGTTTCTTTGTTTGTTGTACTGTCCAATCCAGCAAATTAACGCTTGGAGAACTGTGGAGCGCGACGAGCACCCTTTAAACCGTACTTCTTTCTTTCCTTCTCACGGGAATCACGTGTTAGGAAACCAGCCTTCTTTAATACTGGTCTGTAATCTGCAGAAGCTTCTAGAAGAGCTCTAGCAATACCATGACGCATTGCACCAGCCTGGCCAGTATAACCGCCACCTGCTACATTGATCTTGATATCGAACTGTTCCTTAGTTTCTGTGAGTACTAATGGTGAATTAACTACCATGCGTAATGTTGCTTGTGGTAGGTATTCTTCTAAAGTACGACCATTAACTGTTACAACACCTGTACCCGGAGTCATGAAGACACGAGCAACGGACTGCTTACGGCGTCCTGTTCCAACATAAGTTACTTTCTTCTTAGTTGCCATCTTGTCTTATCCTCCTTACTTTACCTTCAGCTCAACAGGCTTCTGAGCTGCATGTGGGTGTTCAGCACCTGTGTAAACAAATACATGCTTACGCTGTACATCACCCAATTTGTTATGTGGTAACATACCCTTGATGGCTTTTTCAACCCATTCAACAGTGTAGTTTTCACGCATAACCTTTGTACTTCTTGTACGAAGTCCTCCTGGATACATAGAATGACTATAGTAGAACTTCTTTGCATCCTGGTCACCACTAATCTTAATCTTATCTGCATTGATTACGATTACATAATCTCCACAGTCAACGTGTGGTGTGTAGGCAGGCTTGTGCTTGCCTCTTAATAATGTTGCTACCTGAGTAGCTAGACGTCCTAATGTGCAGTCAGTTCCATCAACGATATACCATTGACGAACAACTTCACTTGGCTTTAACATAGTTGTTTGACGCATTTTTACTTTCCTCCATATGTAGTTTCCGGGGCTACATTGGCATGAAGTGCCATTTACCATTTTAGCCGTTGATACCCCGCAAGTCAATTAGATTATTTCGTTTCTTCTACTAAATTTGAGACAATTTTTCCACTTTTGTTATAAATCAGAATTGGTTTAAAGTTTGCTTGCTTTTGTAAGCGTTTCTCTAGTTGTGGAAGTAGGATTTTGGCTAGCGGGATACCACGTTCTTCTTCAAGAATATGTAATGAAGCTTCTCCTTGGTTGATTTCATAATATCCCAATAATTCTTGGCTATGTCTTGTAGTCATCGCAAAGAACTTATGACTAGCATTCTCTTTAACTGCTTGCTCTAATATAGAAAGTTCTTGGTTTGTACAAGAGGTATCATCCCCCATTAAAAACTCACGAACCATTCCCGTTTCATCAAGCGCCAATGTCTTAAAGTAATCCACATACTCTAACGTTAGTCCTTCAGCGGGACTGTTTTTATGTGGGAAACTTTTACGCTTTGCATCTAGAATCTCTTGAATATGTGCTGGTTCATACTTATGCTGTCCAATTTCAATGAATACAGAAGCCATCATGCGAACCATATATCGTAAGAATCCCTTTCCTACAAAAGCTAATGTAATAACACCATCCTCTTCTGTTAGTGTGATGGAACTCACTGTTCTTACTTGATCTGGATATTCTTCCAAAGAACTGGAATTCAAGGATGTAAAATCATGTGTTCCAACAAGATAAGGAATACCTTCCCTCATTTTTTCTACATCCAAATGCATTGGGCATTGGAAAACTGTATCTTTTGTAAATACGTTGTATGGCCCATGATTGATACGATAGTTATATTGTTTAAAGCGAACGTTATATCTTGCATGGAAACAATCATCCTCTTCTTCAACTGCCATGATATGAATATCGTCTGGTAAGAAGGCATTGATTGCACCCATCCACTTACGAGCTGGCATCTTGCGCTTTGTATCAAACATGAATACCTGTGCGCTAGCGCTTACCCCTGCATCTGTTCTACCAGATCCAATAACATTTACCTTTTCCTGTGTAATACGTTCAATCACTGCTTCGAGGATTTCCTGAATGGAATCTCCCCTGCGCTGTGATTGCCAGCCAGAATAATTTCTTCCGACATAAGATACGACACATTTATAGCGCATCATAATAGAATCGCCAATCCAATCATCACAATTAGAGTTGTAAAGGCACCAAGTAATAAGAAATAATCACGTTTTTCCATCTTTAAGACTTTATACCGTGTGCGCGCTTTTCTCCTGGTGCATAACCTCTAGCCTCCATAGCATTCGCAAGATCTTCTGCACGTTGTAAAGCAGATACGAATAATGGAACAATCAGAGAAAGAATCGCCATGACTCTCTCCATGAGTTTACCTTCCTTCATATCAACACCACGTGATTGTTGTGCCTTCATAATACGCTGTGTTTCTTCAATTAAGTCTGGAATGAAACGTAACGCAATACTAATTAACATTGCAATCTCATGCGCTGGTACATGGAATCTCTTTAAAGGCATCAATAAATCTTCAATACCTAAAGTCATATCTAAAGGTTTTGTTGTGGCTGTTAGACATGTTGTAATCATAATCATCAACATAAGTCGAATCGCAATATAAAGTGTTTGGAATACTGCACCACTATAGATTACAAAACTTCCAAGTGTTAGTAATGGTTCTCCTGTCTTCATTACAAATGCATTGATGATTAATAAGAAGAATAACATCATAGCATTGGCTTCATGGATTTCCAAATAAAACCAAAGCTTAGCTTCGAGATAAGTATCGTACTAGCAGCTACTACAAAAATAACTCCATAACCAATCCAACCGGCTGGAATAAACACTGCGATTAACATCACTAACATTGCAATGATTTTTGCGCGTGGATCCATCTTATGAACTGGAGAATCTAATGGCAGATAACGTCCTAGTGTAAAATTACCCATGATTCTTCACCTGCCTTACGATTTCTTTCGCAAGCGTTGGAATATCATTAATTTCATCTGAAATCTCAAATCCCTTCTTACGCAAGCTATCTTTCATCTGAATCAATGCAGGCGGTAAAATATTCATACTGCGGCATAGTTCAGGATTATCAAAGAACTTCTTTGTACTATCATGGAAACGAATTATTCCATCTTCCACTACAACCACTTCATCACAATATTTATAAACCTGCTCCATATCATGCGATACGATCAGCACTGTCTTATTGTATTTACGGTTTAATGCATAGAATAATTCCATCATCTGTACCGTACCGATTGGATCAAGACCAGCCGTTGGCTCGTCCAAGACAATAATCTTTGGATCCATCGCTAGGATACCCGCAATCGCCGTTCTTCTCTTCTGTCCACCAGATAATTCCAGTGGGCTCTTTTCATAATTTTCAACACCAAGACCAACTAGTTTTAATGCATCCTTTGCTTTTTTAATAGCCTCTTCTTCCGTACATCCAAAGTTCTTTGGACCAAACGCAACATCCTTTAAAACAGTTTCTTCAAATAACTGATATTCAGGAAACTGGAAGACAAGACCTACATCACCACGTAAAGACTTCAGCTCTTCGGTGTTTCTTTTGCGTCGATTGTACGATCAAGAATGTGAATTGTTCCTTCAGTTGGTAATAGTAATGCATTTAAATGTTGAATCAGCGTACTCTTACCAGAACCTGTCTGTCCGATAATCGCTGTAATTTTATTTTCTGTAATATTCAGGTTAATATCCTTTAAAGCATCATATTGGTAAGGTGTACCGGTGCTATAGATATGTTTTACATGCTCGAATGTAATTGGCATAATTCTTCCACCAGTCCTTCCTGTGTAATATGTGATGAAACATGCAGACCACATGCCTGCAATTCCTCACTCAGCTTTAAGCTGAAAGGAATATCAAACTTCATCTTCTTTAACTTCTCTGAATCTTTAAAGATTTCCTTAGGTGTTCCTGTCATTGCCACATGACCACCATCCATCGCAATCACATAATCACTCTTAGCGACTTCATCAATGTCATGTGTAATAGAAAGAATCGTCAACTTGCTTTCACCATGTAATTCTGTAATAACTCGTTTGATTTCATCTTTTCCTTGTGGATCTAACATCGATGTTGCTTCATCAAAGATGAGAATCTTTGGCTTCATTGCGAGTACACCTGCAATCGCAACACGCTGTTTCTGCCCACCACTTAATCGTGTAGGTTCTTGACTCAGATACTTCGTCATTCCAACAAGAGCTGCGTTTTCTTCGATGATACGGTCCATATCTTCTTGAGGCACACAATGATTTTCAAGTCCAAAAGCGATATCATCTCTCACCGTTGAACCAATAAACTGGTTATCTGGATTCTGAAAAACAATACCGATATCGGAACGAATTTTACTTAAGTTTTCTACATTTAATTCCATGCCATCAACCATGATTGAACCGGAAGCCTTCTCTAAAAGACCTGCAATCAACTTCGCAATCGTGGATTTTCCACTACCGTTGTGTCCAATAATTGTTGTATAGGTACCTTCCTTGATTGAGAAGGAAACTTCATCAATTGTCTTGGCACTTTCATCATATGCAAAACTGAGATTTTTTACTTCGATAATCCCCATGTGCTCTTATCTCCTGTACTTCTTACGCAACTTTTGTATCTCTATAAAGCGTGCATATTATATCATTCTTTTTCCATTACACTCAAACTACAGACCTGAATCTAGTGAATTTACATCAAATTCATAAAATCGTATAAAAAGTTGAAGCTTTCACTCCAACTTTTTTTCTTATGAAAACTTGTTTGTTCCTACTTCTGAATAGAGTAGTTCTGGTAGTTACCGTTTAATACAGAAGCTTGGTTGGCAACGTTTAAGATATCGCTAATAATAGCACCATCTTCCACGAATAGCTTCTTTGTGATACCTTCTTCTGCACATTCATAGCCAGCAGCTGTCATGATATCAGAGAAAGCCTCACGGTTCTTTTTCGCTTTCGAAATGATACATAGTGATGAATTGTCACGAGTGTATCTTGTTCAAACATACCGTTTAAGGAACTAGCTTCTGCTAGTAATTCTTCTACAAAGTCTGGATTGAGATATGGATATACACCACATACTTCCTGTACTTCTGGAGAACGATCACTTGCGTCATAAGTAGGCTGTGCTACTCCATCTCCGTCTGACAAGGTTATAAAATGTACTTCATTATCATCTTCTACTTCGTTATTTTCTGTTTCTTTCTGATCTTTTAATAGCTTTACTGCAACGACTGCACCAACACCGACAGCCACCGCAAGAGCACCAAATAGTCTATTTAACATAGTTGTCTCCTCTCTGTCTCTATATGCCATATTTTAGCACATCTAGCTAAAATACCCTAACGGAAACATCATCTACTTTTTTCTAAATAGGTCATAATACTAACCGCATTGGAAGCAGCACCTTTACGAATCTGATCTCCGCAACACCAAAGACTAATACTATTTGCACGACTTGTATCCTTACGTACACGTCCTATATATACAATGTCTTGATTTGAAGTTTCTACTGGCGTAGGAACATGGTCTTCAATGAGTTCAACACCCGGGAAGTTTTTCATCTCTTTTCGAATCGCATCCAGGGATAGTTCTTGTTCTGTTTCAACTGTCAAAGAAATTGAATGGGAGCGATATACCGGTACACGTACACACGTGCAGTTTACCTGCAAATCATCCGCATGCATGATTTTACGGCCCTCATTGTGCATCTTCATTTCTTCTGCTGTATAACCATTGTCTAGATACGAACCAATCTGAGCAATACAGTTATAAGCAATCTGTGCTGGGAAGACATTTGGATGAACCTCTTCCCCCTTATCAAGCTGTAAATCTGCTCACGTAATTCATGCATGCCTTCAACACCTGCACCACTAACAGCTTGGAATGTTGTCGCAGTTACATGCTTGATTTTGGATAAGCGATGAATTGGTGCAAGTGCCATAAAGGCAATAATCGTAGAACAGTTTGGATTAGCAACCACACCATGATGACCCAGTGCATCTTCCCCATTAATCTCTGGTACGACTAGTGGAACATCATCCTGTAAACGGAAAGCGCTGGAGTTATCGATAAGTACTGCATTTGCTTTTTGAATCAAAGGTAAATATTCCTTTATAAGTGCGTTGGATACAGCACCAAGCACATAATCTAGCCCTTCAAAGGAATGCTCATCTACAACTTGTACAGTGATTCCTTCGCCATGAAACGATAATACACGTCCAGCTGATTTTGGACTGGAAAATAAACGTAATTCTTCTACTGCAAGGTTTTGTTCTTCAATACATTCTAGCATCTGTCTACCGACAGCACCTGTCGCACCTAAAATTCCAATTTTCATGCATGTTCCCTCTCTTCTTGAATAAATCTATCATAAATACAGCGAATCGCATTGTGGAAGTCATGATTGGAGACACCTACCACAACAGATAATTCATCTGCACTCTGGTTAATAACTTTAATGTTAATCTTATGGTTACCAAACTCACTTAAAAGTTGTCCTGAAGCACCAGGTACTTGTTTCATACCTCTACCCACAATGGCTACCATTGCTAAGTCTTCTTCTAACATCAACTCATCAGGTTCTAATTCTTTCTTAATCTTTGCAAGAATCTCATACTTGCACTGTTCAATTGCACCCTTTTGTACAATCACAGTAAATGTATCAACTGTAATTGGAACACTTTCGATTGAGATATGGTATTCCTCAAAGATAAACAATAATCTACGTAAGAAACCAACTTCCGTTGAACTATGGCTCTTTACCACTGTAAAGGAAGCGTAGTCTCTACGTCCTGTAATACCTGTAACAGTTGAAGTACCATTAGCTTTATCATATTCTTCGCAATCATCTTGAATAAATGTTCCAGGATTCTCTGGGTCATTCGTATTCAAAATATGGATAGGAATATTCTTTTCACGTACTGGGAAAATCGCATCATCATGGAGTACATTCGCACCCATGTAGCTCATCCCACGAAGTTCACTATATGTAATCACTGGAATCTGTTGTGGATTATCAATGATACGTGGGTCAGAAACCAAAATTCCAGATACATCTGTCCAGTTTTCATAGACTTCCGCATCCACAATATTGGCTAAGATTGAACCCGTAATATCACTTCCACCACGGCTCATGACTTTGATTTGTCCATTTGGTAAAGCGCCATAGAAGCCCGGAATCACATACTTCTTATCCATGTCCATAACCTTTTTTAAATTTTGCTTTATTTTATCAAAGTCAAAATCACCATTATATTTAAATGCAATAACATCTTTCGCATCTAAAAACTCTGCACCTAAATATTCTGCCATGCATCGTGCAGTTAAATACTCACCACGAGAAACGATATAATCTACAGGCGCATTTGCATCTAACATCTCTTTAACACTAGCAAACTCTTTTTTTCTAAATCAATCCTTAAGCCAAGTGAATCACAGATACGTTGATATTTCTCTTTTACAAGATTAAAGATTGTTTCATAGGATACACCATAATTTATATGTGCATGTAAAAGATATAGTAAGTCTGTTACCTTGTAATCATCACGGTTTTCTTTACCACAAGCACTAACGACAATAAACTTACGATTTACATTCGCATCTACGATGCGTTTTACTTTTTCAAACTGTTCTTTACTGGCTACAGAAGAACCACCAAACTTACTTACAATCATGCATTACCTCCGCTACAAATACTGCATCATCTCCCAATGTTTTCATCACAGAAGCCAACTCTACAAAAGACATTCTCTTTGTAATGCATGTATCTTCATCAACTCTTTCTTCAATTACTTCTTCCATACGATTTAGATTTTCAGAACGTACATAGAATGAGGATACGCGACTCATGTTATCCACGCAAATACTTACTCCAGTTGAAACTTCAGTATCTTGATGAAGTACTAAATCAATTAAATCTTGTACAACCGCATGTGCAGTTGGATAAGAACCTGCACCCTGACCAACATAAGTCATCTTACCCAGTGTTTTCGAATCACTTTCAATCGCATTGAAGTTCGCTGGTATTGTCGCAAAGATATTCTGCTTTGGAATAAATGTTGGGATAACTGTACCACTTACACCACTATCAGACTTTACACCTGAGCCAATTAATTTACACACATAACCATGCTTGCATGCATATGCAATATCCTTTGCACTGATATGACGAATCCCGTAGATATAAATATCCTGAATATTCGCAAGTACACCAAAACCTTTACAACTTGAAAGTACTACTTTATATGCTGTATCCATACCATCAATATCATCTGATGGATCAAATTCCGCATAACCACAAGCTTGCGCTTCTTTTAATGCAACCGCAAACTCTGAACCTTCATCACTCATCTTACTTAAGATGTAGTTTGTTGTTCCATTGAAGATGCCACGGAAACTTTGAATATCATCGATACGCTTAGTACGATCTAGATTACTCATCCAAGGAATTCCACCACCACAAGCAGCTTCATACTTCAAACTAACACCACGTGTACGTGCAAGTTCTAAAAGCTCTTCTAAATGATTTACCAACATCTTCTTATTACTAGTCACAACATGCTTTCCATTGAATAACGCTGCCTTGACATAACTAAATGCCGGCTCATCTCCACCGATACATTCCACTACTACATCAATTTCAGAATCATCCACAATGTCATGAATGTCTACTGTCATGCGATTATCCGTAATATCCTTTTCATAGCGCACTAATATCTTAGAAATCTCTAACTGTGAGATTTCTTTTGTATTCTTTTCATCAACGATTTTTCTAACACCAGAACCAACTGTTCCGTGTCCCAATAACCCAATCTTCATATAAACCTCTGTTTCTAAAATAGATACACTTGTATTTAAAACACAAACAGTGTATCATTTTTCTATATTTGAAACAAGAAGGAAACCCTATGAAATATATTAGTACACGAAATAAAGAAAAAATTGTATCCGTTTCTGAAGCGATTATCCAAGGTCTCGCTGATGATGGCGGACTCTATACACCTCAAGCACTTGATCAAAAGGTAGATTTAGCCTCTACTCTCAAGATGAGTTATTTAGAGCTTGCTCAATACATTCTATCTCTTTTTTTAAGTGACTTTAGCCATGAACAAATCCAACAGTGTGTTCAAAATGCCTATCAAAACTCATTTGAAAACAATGAAGTAGCACCACTGTGCAAATATAACGATGGTTGGCTCATGGAATTATGGCACGGCCCAACCAGCGCCTTTAAAGATGTAGCCCTAACACTACTACCACATTTACTAACAGCCGCATACCAAAACCAGAATGAAAATGACCTCATCTCCATTCTGACTGCCACAAGTGGTGATACAGGCAAAGCCGCAATCAATGGTTTCGCAGATGTTAAAAACACTGCTATTACAGTACTCTATCCAGAAATTGGTGTATCCGATATCCAGAAGAGACAAATGCAAACATCACTTGGTAAAAATGTTGAAGTTATCGCAGTCAAAGGTAACTTTGATGATTGCCAACGTATTGTAAAGGAAGCGATGAAAGATCCAGTTGTGCTAGAGGCGTGCAAACACATGAAACTTTCCTCTGCTAACTCCATTAACATTGGTCGCTTGCTTCCACAGATTGTCTATTATTTTGACTCTTACGCAAAACTTGTAAATCACGGTGATATTCAATTGAATGATGCCGTTAACTTTGTTGTGCCAAGTGGTAACTTTGGTAATATCCTTGCTGGATATCTTGCAAAACAACTAGGCTTACCAATTAAGAAACTGGTGTGTGCTTCAAACTCCAACAATGTTCTAACAGACTTTATTCGAACAGGTACATACAATGCGAATCGAACATTTATTCCAACGATATCCCCATCAATGGATATCCTGGTTTCTAGTAATTTAGAGCGTCTATTATTCCTTATTAGCAATCATAATGATGTGTTAATCAACCAATATATGGCCTCTTTAAAGAACGATGGCCACTACACAATCTCTGATGATTTACGTCAACGACTACAAGAAAGCTTTGCGGCATATGATTGTTCAGAAGATGAATGCAAGAAAGTAATACATGATACTTTCCATAAGGAACATATCCTTATTGATCCACATACAGCAGTTGCTGTACATGCATGTCATGCATACAAACAGGAATCAAACGACAATACACCATGTATCGTATTATCCACTGCTAGTGCCTATAAGTTTGCAAAGGATGTATATACAGCTTTGACAGGAAATTCTTGTAAGGATGAATTCGAAGCGATGAACGCATTACACGACTACACATCTTTTGCAATTCCAAAGAATCTTGCATGCTTAAAGGATATGGAAATTCGCTTTACAAACACAGTTAAAAAAGAAGACGCATTAGCCACAATCGCAAAGCGCTTGGAGGGTTTACAACATGATCACAATTAAGACTCCTGCCACATCCGCTAACCTTGGTTCTGGATTTGATTGTCTTGGCATTGCGCTAAAGCTATATAACATTTTCCAAGTTGAAAAATATGACCATAACTTCCTAGAGAATGTGGATGAAGAATACAACAACGATAACAATCTCTTCCTGCAGGCATATCGCCTTGGTTGTGAGACAATTGGTAAATATGATCCTATTCACGTTATATTTGATTGTCATATTCCAATTAGTCGTGGATTAGGTAGTAGTGCCTCCTTTATCATTGGTGGCTTAGTCGCTGCTAGTGTTTTACACAACAATATTTTAAGTGAAGCAGAAATTTATCGCTTAGCCTGCAGTATTGAAGGTCATCCAGACAATATTGCACCATGTTTATATGGAGGACTATGTGCTGGCATGACAATTGATGAGAAGCACTTCTTATCACATACACTACCAATCCACAAAGATTGGAAATATACAGCTCTTGTACCTAATGTTGAAGTTAGCACAGAAAATGCCCGTGGTGTATTACCAGATGCATACTCTCGTAGTAAAGTAGCTACCGCTATCAGTAATGCAATCCTCACATCACAAGCATTACAAGAAGGAAATCTCCCCCTACTTTTAGCCGCAACACATGATATTGTGCATGAACCATATCGTCAAAAGTTAATTCCTAACTTTGAAATAATCCAACAGATTGTAAAGGAAGATACCAATGGTGTCTTACTAATCAGTGGTTCTGGTTCAACCTGCTTATGTATTGCGAAAAAGGAATTAAGTACAGCTGCACGTTTGAAGATTGCATCACTGCCAAATCATTGGCAATGTTTACAATTAGATGTTACCTTTCACGGCACAGAGATAGAGAGGTAAGCACATGCAAAACTCTGAATATCTAATTGTTCATAAGAAGATACTACCTGAATACTTTAGCCAAGTTATCCAAGCAAGATCTCTACTTGAAAATCACGAAGTTGAAACGGTCACAGAAGCCGTAAAAAAAGTAGGTATCTCTAGAAATACCTACTATCGTTATAAAGATTATCTATTTGAGATTTCTGATAACGCCACTTCACGTACAATGACAATCTCTCTCATCCTAAAAGATGAAAGTGGTGCATTAACAGCAGTACTGCAAACACTAAGTAAAGCACAAGCTAGTGTCTTAACAATCTCACAAGCCATTCCAGTAGATGGATACGCAACAGTACTAATTAGCTTAGATATCTCTAAGATGGAAAATACTCCAGACAATCTGTTAAAACAATTACTCAAACATTCTTGTGTACGTAAAGTACAGCTTGATGCGATTGCATAAGAAAAGAGCCAGTTGGCTCTTTTTGATTTGTTTACTTTTGAACGCTTCCTTGCTTAGCAACTGCAGCCATCTTAGCTTCAATAGCAGCCTGGTCACCTAAGTATTCCTTAGAGATGAACTTTCCGTTGTCATCGAATGTGTAAACGAGTGGAACACCTGTAGGGATGTTTACGCCGATGATTTCTTCATCTGTTAAGTTTTCAAAATACTTAACAAGAGCACGTAAGCTATTACCGTGAGCGGCGATGATGACACGCTTGCCAGCCTTCATCTGTGGTAAGATTTCCTGTTCATAGTAAGGAACTGCACGAGCAATTGTATCCTTTAAGGATTCAGCTAATGGAAGTTCATCCTTATTTTCATTACGGTAAGCTTCCTGTAATGCTGGATTTCTATCATCTGTTGGATCTAAAGCAGGTGGCTGAACATCAAATGATCTTCTCCAGATCTTAACCTTTTCTTCACCATACTTCTCAGCTGTTTCAGCCTTATTTAAGCCCTGTAATGCACCATAGTGTCTTTCATTAAGCTTCCAAGTCTTCGTAACTGGTAACCATTCACGGTCCATTTCAGATAATACAAAGTTTAATGTGTGGATTGCACGCTTCAAATATGATGTATAGCAAAGATCAAAGTCAAATCCTGCTTCCTTTAAAGCACGTCCGCCAGCCTTAGCTTCTTCTACACCCTTCTCAGAAAGTTCAACGTCTGTCCAACCTGTGAAAAGGTTGAGCTTATTCCATTCACTTTCACCATGTCTAATTAAAACAAGTTTCATTTTAAGCCTCCTTCGCTTTTTAACAAATCAATCGTATCACATGACTTTATGATGTCAAACGAAAATATTCACATCTACTTACGCTTTTTGTGATAGTTTTTAAAGAATTTATTATTTCCAGGAAATGTTAGGAAACAATATGCATTGTAGCCCCTGTTAGAGTACTAAATGCATCCGAAATTTCTGTTGGAGTTGCTGTACAACTACCCTGCATCATTTCACCATTTCCACCACCCTTTGCATGTATTCGTGTATTGAATTCTGCACGAATCGATTGTAAGTCAACATTCTTACTCATGATGACATAGGCATAACCAATTTCATTTTTTGCAATCACCATAACAGTTGAAATACCCTTTTTGATACAGTAATTACAAAATACACGCATCACTTCATAGTCTGCTAGTAAAGCAGTATATAGAATCGAATCATGCATAGGAATTTGTTTTGCATCTTTTAACATTATCTCAGTTGATAATTGGCGATAGGATTTTTGTAGATCTAAATATCGCTGTCCAAGATCACTAACTGCACTCGAGATTTCTAATGGATTTGCAGATAGTAACTTTGAAATCTTACTATTTTCTTGTTGAATGTGATTGAGATAGTCAAATGCTTTTCTTCCACTCAACAAAAATACTCTTGTTTTATTTCCTGTCTTTTCAAAATTGATAACTTTGCAGACTCCAATCTCTCCAGTATGACTAACATGCATACCACAACATGCACACATGTCATAACCATCAATTGACACAATACGTGTTATCCCGGCAATCTCAATCTTAGAGCGATATTCATACTTTCCGGTTTCACTTGGAGTACAAAAGATTTCATTTACTGATAGATTTGCCCAGATTGCATGATTTACTCGTCTTTCAACTTCTTGAATCATTTCTTCTGTTAATTCACCTTGGAAATCTGCACAGATATATTCACCCATATGAAAACCAACATTAGAATATCCATATAACTTCTTAACTAGGCCCGAAAAGATATGTTCCCCAGTATGATTCTGCATCAAATCATAACGATGTTCCCAATTGATTACACAATGTACTTTCTCTCCCTAACGGAAGTGGTTGTTTTAATATATGTACAATCTTATCTTCCTTCCGTTGTACATCAAGTACAGTTATACCTTGAATTGTACCTTTATCACAAGGCTGCCCACCACCTTCTGGATAAAAGATTGTATCTTTCAAAACAATTTCATATCCTTCCTTGCATGCATGACAGGATAGAACAAATGTATCTAGTTCTCTTGCATAAGGGTGACTATAATAATATTCTTGGAATTCATTCATCTACTTCACCATCTCTTTATATAAGATATCTGCCGCCTCTTGCTCAGCAATACCATAGGAAAACGCAGTCGCTGATCCCATCGCTACAGATTTCTCTAGTGCTATTTGATCACTTTCTCCATTTAATTTACTAGCCAAGAATGCCGCAATCATAGAGTCTCCAGCACCTACGGAGTTTAATATTTCTCCACGTGGTGCAATGCTTCGATAAACTTGTTTGTTTACAAGTATTGCTCCATTTTCTCCTAGTGAAACAAGCACATTTTGTGCACCCATCGTTACCAATTTGCATGCATACTCTTCTACTTGATTCTCTAAAATCTTTTGACCAAATATTTCTGATAATTCATGTTGATTTGGTTTGATTAAATATGGATGATATGGTAGTACTGTTTTGAGTATACTTCCTGCCGCATCGACAACAACCCTTATCTTTCTACCCTCAAGATATTTCATAACATCTGCATAGAAGTTATGATCAACGCCTGATGCCATACTACCAGAAAGAATGAGGATATCTCCTTCTGTTAGATGTTCTAGTTTTACATATAGCTTTTCTAAATCTTCTTTTTCAATCGTAGGACCACTCGCATTGATTTCTGTTTCCTCAACATGTTTCATTTTTATATTAATACGAGATTGGCCGTGTATTAACTTAATAAAATCAGGGATTAATCCATGACTACTTACACGCTTCTCAATTTCATCGCCCGTAAAACCAGCCACATAACCTAGTGGTGTACTAATTCTCCCTAAATGTTTTAGAGCAATCGACACATTAATACCCTTACCACCGACATCAATCTGTTCAAAGATAGAACGATTTAACTTTCCCTCTTCAAACGTTTCTAATTGCATGATGTAATCAAGTGATGGATTCATTGTTACTGTATAAATCATATACATACCTCTTTACAGTATTATAAATGAAAAAGGTTCACTATGACGTGAACCTCGTAATTTGTTTAGATAATAAAGAACTTCAAGATAAATAATCCTGTAAGGATATACATCAAGAGTGATAGCTCCTTAGCCTTACCAGTAATTACATGGATGAATGTATATGAGATAAATCCAAATGCAATACCTTCAGAAATAGAATAAGAGAAGCCCATCATTGTGATGCATACAAAGCATGGGAATGCCTTTGTGATATCGTTCCATTCGATGTTAACAACCTGCTGCATCATCAAGAAACCAACAACAATTAATGCTGGTGCTGTCGCAAAGGAAGGAATTGTTAAGAATAATGGAGATAAGAATAATGCTACTAAGAATAAGATTCCTGTTGTAACACTTGTCAAACCTGTTCTACCACCTTCAGCGATACCAGAAGAAGATTCAACAAATGTTGTGATTGTGGATGTACCTAAGATAGCACCTACTGTTGTACCAACAGCGTCAGCTAATAGCACACCCTTAATTCTTGGTAGCTTTCCATCCTTATCTAACATATTTGCCTTAGAAGCGCATCCGATAACTGTTCCAAGTGTATCGAAGACATCTACGAATAAGAATGCAAATACTACTACAATAAAGTTTGCAAGGTGACTTGCCACAAACGCAAAGTCAAATTGGAAGAATGTAGGAGCGATAGAATTTGGCATTGAGAAGAACGCTGTTGGAATTAATGAATAGTAACCTAATTCTGGATTTGGTACATAGATACCTAATAATTGGCAGATGATACCTAATACCCAAGTTAATAAGATACCCCATAACATGTATCCCTTAACACCCTTGATGAGCATCACTACAATAGAAATAACACCAACCATACACAAGATTACACCAACACCCTGTGATGAGAATGTTCCATTCGCAATACCACCTGTAAATGAATATAGACTAACAAGTGTTGCGCCATCAACGATGATATGTGCATTTTGTACACCAATAAATGCGATAAAGAAACCAATACCTACAGATACAGCAACCTTTAACTGTACTGGAATCGCATTGAAGATTGCTTCACGAACACTTGTTAGTGACATGATGATAAAGATAATACCTTCCACAAGTACTGCTGTTAACGCAACCTGCCAAGGATAACCCATAACACCACATACTGTGTATGCGAAGTAAGCATTCAAACCTAAACCAGCAGATAATGCAAATGGTGTATTTGAGAATGCAGCCATACAGAAACATGCAATAGCGGATGCGACTGCAGTCGCTGTTAAGATGGAACCTGCATCCATACCAGAAGCACTTAAGATGGATGGATTGAGCGCAAGGATATAAACCATTGTAATAAATGTTGTAACACCTGCAATCAATTCTGTTTTAACTGTTGTGCCGTTTTCCTTTAAATGAAATAACTTTTCTAACATAAATATCCCCCTTTTTTCATTCACACATCGTCGCCTAAAAAACAAAAATCCTGCCGAGTAGCATCTCAACAGGAAGTCACTAAAAAAGAATAGAGACAACCGTAGTCCCGCTATTAAGGTAGCAGGGTAGAGACACTTCCGCCAATTCGGAAGCATATACGATATGTGGCACATAGGTATTATATGAAATTACTACGCCATTTACAAAGGGATTTTGTTAAAAAACCAATTTTTCCAACATTTATCGCAAAATGTATATATTTCCCCTTGATGAAAGCACTATCATCATAAAAATCAATAATATTCGTATCATTCTAAGGAAAAATAATGGGATAATAACTAGCGTTTGGGAGAAACTATATGAAACATATTCGACAGTTTTTGATTATCCTTCTTTTTACTTGTATTGGTGAAGTCTTACATACATTTATACCACTACCAATTCCTGCGTCCATTTATGGACTTGTGCTTTTGTTCATTGCACTTAACCTTGGCATCTTTAGGGTTGATGAAGTACATGATACAGCTGACTTCTTAATCGAAATTATGCCCGTAATGTTTATTCCTGCAGCTGTAGGGTTTAATTGAGTCCATGGCATCCTTACAACCGATCTTGATACAATCCATTCTCATCATGATGGTTTCAACTATTATTGTCATGGCGGTTACTGGAAAAGTATCTATGTTATTAAGAAAGGAAAAGTCAAACAATGAATAATGTCATGTTAACGAGCGCCACAATTGGCGTAGTGATATCCCTTATTGGATTCTTTATCGGGATTCTCTGCCGTGAAAAGTTCAAACTACCAATCTTTAATCCTTTATTGATTGCGATTATCTTTACAATTGGTTTTGTATCTATCTTCCATATTGATTATGATTCCTACTTTTTCTCCGCAAAGTATCTTAGTTGGTTATTAACCCCTGCAACAGTCGCTTTGGCAGTACCACTCTATAAAGAAATCGATAAGCTCAAAGCGAATTGGAAGATGATTCTAATTTCCATCGCTTGTGGTTGTATTAGTAGCGTTGTTACAGTACTAGTTCTTTCACTAGTGTTCCGTTTCAACCATGCGCAATACGTTACCTTCCTACCAAAGTCCATCACAACAGCCATCGGTATGGGTGTTGCGGAAGAATTAGGTGGTATCGTACCGGTTACAGTTGCGGCAATCATTGTGACAGGTATCTTTGGCGCAATCATCGCAGATATTGTATTCAAGATTTTCCATATCACCGACCCAATTGCCCAGGGCTTAGCACTCGGGGCTAGTGCACACACGCAATTGGCACATCCAAGGCAATCGAACTCGGTGACTTGCAAGGTGCCATGGCAGGTCTTGCAATCTGTACTTCCGGTATTATTACCGTCGCTCTAGCAACGACCTTCGCCGGTATTATCTAAACAATGAAAGAAGCGTATTACGCTTCTTTTTTCTATGAACATAAAAAACGACTATCTAAGATAGTCGTTTGTGTCATTAGTCTTCTACGTATGGTAATAAGCCATTTGACGAGCACGCTTGATAGCGATTGCTAACATTCTCTGGTACTTCGCACGAGTTCCTGTAACGCGACGTGGAGTAATCTTTCCATTTGCGCTAACGAATTTCTTCAAGAGCTCTACATCCTTATAATCGATATAAGTGATGTTGTTTTTTGTAAAGTAGCAGACCTTTCTGCGGCCCATTCTTTGTTTTCTGAATGCCATTGTCTGTTCTCCTTTATTTAGAATGGCAGGTCATCGCTGGAAATATCCATTCCGATTCCTGCGCCGAAGTCATCACTCACAAAATCATCATTTACAGATGGCTTTGGTTGTGAATACGGCTGTTGATAACTGTTGTCTTGATAACCACTGTTCTGTGCTCTACTCTGTGATTGACTCTTAGATTCAAGTAAATTTACAGTATCACAAACGACTTCTGTAATATAAACCTTTTGTCCATCACGGTCATAGTTACGTGTTTGGATTCTTCCTTCAACACCCACTAATGCACCCTTATGTGCATATGAGCCTAAGAAATCGGCAGCTTGTCGCCAAGCAACACAACTGATGAAGTCTGCAGACTGTTGATTGTTTCCATCCTGTCCACGAGCCATACGACGATCACATGCAACAGTAAATGTCGCAACGGATAAGCCACTAGCTGTCTTACGAACTTCAACATCACGTGTCAGTCTACCAACCAAAACAACGCGGTTAATCATTACTTAGCTCCCTTAGCCGGAGCTTCGTCACGGGTAATCATGAAACGAACAACATTTGCGTTGATTCCCATCAAACGATCGAATTCCTTTACGCAGTCATTTTCTGCTTCAAATGCTGTTACTACATAGTAACCCTTCTTCATGTCATCAATTGGGTAAGCAAATTCGCGCATTCCCCATTCGTCTGTCTTTGCAATCTTACCACCGTTGTCAGTGATGATCTTGCTGAGAGTTTCAATTAATTCAGCTCTCTTTTCTGTTTCAACAGATTCGTTGATGATGTACATGACTTCATACTTCTTCATTCCGTACACCTCCTTCTGGTCTAACGGCCATTTCTGGCAAGGAGCGGGAGTAACCCACTCGCCACAATATATTAACAGTTCCCCTACTAAAAGTAAAGGAAAAAATCACTTCTGTCATTACGATCAAAAGTGATTTTGTTCGCTATTTATGCGGATACTGGCATCCTTTCGTCGCCTGCTTCGCTATGTAGGTCCATCGTTACACCATTGACCTTATACTTCTTAAGTACAAACATTGTAACTGTTGCCGCAACACCTTCGATTGGAGCTAACTTTTCACCAACGAAGTCAGCGACTTCGCGCATTGTCTTACCATTTACATTTACTAAGAATTCAGAGTTACCGCTCATCAGGAATAGACTGCTTACTTCAGGGAAATGTGCAATTCTTTCCGCAATCTTATCATAACCACTGCCACGTTCTGGCTTTGCACTAACACCGATAATCGCATCAACATGATCGATATTCGCCTTATCCCAATTTACCATTGTGTGGTAACCACAGATAATTTTCTGTTCTTCTAAATCTTTTTTAGCACGATCAACGGTTTCCTCTGTTTCACCTAAAATATCTGCTAGGTCTGTAATACTTGCACGTGGATTTTGTACAAGTAAGTCAATTAACTTTAGATTATCCATCTTATTTCTCTCCTTTGTGATCCTTTATAAACTGTGCAATACGTCTCATCGCTTCTTGCAAGTGTTCAATACTGTACGCATAACTAATTCTCGCAAAACCTTGTCCGCTTTCACCAAATGCAGTTCCAGGGATAATTGCAACATGTTGTTCATTCAATAGTTTCTCACAGAACTCATCACTACTCATGCCTAGACTAGAGATATCTGGGAATACATAGAAGGCTCCTGTTGGTTCAAATGTCTTCAAACCCATTTCATTGAGCTTACGTACGCAATACTGACGGCGCATATCATATTGTTTACGCATCTCCTCTACATCCCTATCACAATCACGTAGTGCTGTAATTGCGGCATATTGGCTCACGGTAGGAGCTGCCATAACACAATTCTGATGCACCTTTAACATTACCTTAATAATTTCCTTTGGCCCAAGAACATAGCCTAAACGCCAACCCGTCATAGAGAAGGTCTTAGAGAAGCCATTTAGTACGATTGTTCTTTCCTTCATTCCTGGAATTGACGCAAAGGAAGTAAACTCTCCATCTCCATAAATCAGTTCTGAATAAATTTCATCGGAGATGACAAGAATATTTGTATCACGCAATACTTCTGCGATTTCTTCCATCTCTTTACGAGATAGTGTCGCACCTGTTGGGTTATTTGGATAAGAGAATAAAATTGCCTTTGTCTTATTTGTGATTGCAGCCTTGATGTCTGCGGCTTGGATTCTAAAACCATTTTCAACCTTAGCCTTTACATACTTTACTTTCGCACCCGCAAAAGTAGCTGTTGGTTGATATGTAACGTATCCTGGATCTGGCAAGATGACTTCGTCACCCTCTTCCACGATTGTACGGAATACGAGGTCAATCCCTTCACTTGCACCTACAGTCGCAATCATCTGATCAATGTCATAATCCAGATTATATTTACGAAGTAGATATTCACGAATCGCAAGACGTAACTCTTTTAAACCTGCGTTAGTCGTGTATTGTGTCTTACCTAGTTCAATTGTATGGATTGCCGCATCACGAATATCCCATGGTGTCTTAAATCAGGCTCACCAACACTAAGTGAAATGCAATCTGGTATTTCCGCTACCAAGTCGAAGAACTTACGAATTCCTGACGGTTTCATATCTACTGCTCTTTGTGCTAATAACTTTGTATAATCCATAGTCTGTACCTCGTACGTCTCCTCTATTATACTCGAACTATAAAAAAATGCTCCCTATGCAGGAACATTTTTTCACAGTAATTTTCATAACATCTAAAACCTAGAGTATATCTGAATGTCTATTCAAAATCTCTTGGATGAAAAAATCTACTTTCTCTCTTTCAGCGATGACGCTGACATTCATTTGCTTACCTATCTTCTTCTCATTAAATCCACAAAAGATAGGATTTTTGATTTTCATCGTTACCTTCGAACAACCAAGTGGAAGTTTACTTTCCTTTATTTCTTGAATATCTTCCAATGCAAATCGAAAATGCAATACACTATGTCCTCTACTTCCGTAAGTATAGTATTTTAAAGAGTTGTTTTTATCAACTTCTAATTTCACTGCATTTAGATAGAAATAACAAAACCATAAAAACAAAGAAGTAGTGGTATACAAACAAGCGCAATCACAATAATCATCCTGCCTGATTCATCCGTTCCTTCATGAATCAAATTTTTTTAATATCCACGTCACAATCAAAGAGAACGATATAATTGTCACAAAAGGCTATCCAATTTAGTATCGTCTTATGTGGATATGTCAAAATCAGTTTCGGTTCTTCTTGTACAGTATTTGTTTTCATAATTTACTCTGATTTTAATTCAAAGAGAATATCACGAAGTTCAGCTGCTCTTTCAAAGTTTAAACTTGCGGCTGCCTCACGCATTTCAACTTCCATATCAGCAATGAGTTTCGCTTTATCCTTCTGGGAAAGTTTCGCTTTCTTCTGCATGTATTTCGCAGCCATTTCCTTAGTCTCTTTCCCACGAATGGCTTCTTCAACATTCTTCTTAACCGTTGTAGGTATTATGCCATGTTCTGCGTTATACGCTTCTTGAATCTTACGTCGACGTTCTGTTTCATTGATTGCATAACGCATGGAATCTGTCATGACATCTGCGTACATGTATACTTCACCATTCGCATTACGGGCGGCACGTCCTATCGTCTGTATTAAAGAACGGTGGCTACGTAAGAAACCTTCCTTATCCGCATCTAAAATACATACCAGAGATACTTCTGGAATATCCAAACCTTCACGCAACAGGTTAATACCAACAATCGCATCAACCTTTCCTAAACGTAAATCACGAATAACTTCCGTACGCTCTAACGTCTTTGTCTCGTGATGTAAATACGCAATCTTATAACCACGTTCTTTGAGATATGCTGTTAAATCTTCAGCCATGCGTACAGTTAATGTTGTAATTAACACACGCTCATTGCGTTTGAGTCTAACATCCAGTGCCTCACAGATATCATCAATCTGCCCCTTGGTTGGCTTGACAGTAATCTTTGGATCGAGCAATCCTGTAGGACGAATAATCTGTTCTGTCACATGGTGATTAACTGCTTCTAATTCAAAGTCACCAGGTGTTGCGGAACAATATACAACCTGATTCATCATCGACTGGAATTCATCAAATTTCATTGGACGATTTTCCAGTGCTGATGGTAAACGAAAACCATATTCCACCAATACTTCTTTACGTTGACGATCACCGTTATACATACCTCTTACCTGTGGTAAGGATACGTGTGATTCATCCACAAACAACAAGAAATCCTTAGGGAAGTAATCAAAGAGATTCCATGGACGTTGACCTACTTTTCTTCCATCGATATGCATAGAGTAGTTCTCAATACCAGAACAGTATCCATTCTCTCTTAAGGCTTCTAAATCAAAACGTGTACGCTGTTCTAAACGCTCTGCTTCAAGTGGTTTCCCCTTCTGACGGAAATACTCAAGTCGATCTTCAAGCTCTGCTTCAATCGCATCACACGCTCTTAACATTGTCTCCTTTGAGCGAGCATATCCACTCGCTGGGAAGATGTTATAAAACTGGTATGCATTCATGGTCTTTCCTGTCAAAGATCAATCTCAGTAATACGTTCAATCTCTTCGCCAAACATCTCAATACGAATATTAAATTCATTTGTATAGGAAGGTGTTAAATCAATAATATCTCCACGCACACGTATCGTACCTCTTGTTTGGTCAACGTCATTACGTGAGTACTGTAGTTCAATCAAGCGGCGCATCAAATCATTGCGATCAATGCTTTCCCCTACACGTATCGTATAGAACATGTTCTTATATTCAACAGGATCACTAGCCGCATAGATACACGCAACAGATGCGACTACAATCGTATCTCTTCTTTCCAGCAGAGAATTCAAAGTGGACTCACGGAACATATCCAACTCTTCATTAATCGCAGCTGTCTTTTCAATATACATATCACTCTTAGGCATGTATGCCTCCGGTTGATAGTAGTCGAAGTTTGATACAAAGAACTCTACACGATTATGTGGGAATAATTCTTTAAACTCTGAATATAACTGGCCTGCCAATGTTTTATTGTGTGAAAACACAAGTGTTGGACGATTCATCTGTGCGATGATATTCGCCATGGTAAATGTTTTACCAGTACCAGTAGCACCTTCTAGAACCTGCTCTTTCTTACCTGCATGCAGGCCAGCAACCAGTTCCGCAATCGCCTTTGGCTGGTCTCCCGTAGGCTTAAATGGTGATACAAGTTCAAACTTACGCTCATCCATTTAGGACTTCCTGTGCTTTCTGTAGTTGAACGTCGTGTGTCTTTGTTGTATTCCAATCTAATACCACAGCACTATAGAGTACACCAAATGTTTCTTTATCTAATACACCATCTACTGTAATACCTTTATCTGTTTCAAACTGACGTAATGCGACTTCTGTTTGAGAGGAGAAATATCCATCTGTACGATCAACGTCATAACCTAAGTAATCTAAACATAATTGTGCAAATTTTACAGAGTCACTTACACTATCAAAAGCGTAACGATCCGTATCGCTCATCTTTGGCAAAGTAGTATACATCACTTCATGTAACTTCACTTCAACATCTGGTGTAATACCAACACCGTTCACCCAAACATCATTTGGAGATGTCCACTTAGATGTTGTGTACTTTAGTGCTGATCCATCCTTAAATACACGAGATACCTGCACCGTACCCTTACCATAAGTTGTAACACCTAGTACGGTTACATCCTTGTGCTGTTCCTTAAGCGCCATCGTTAATACTTCAGAAGCACTCGCTGTATTCTTATTCACTAAGATAGCTATCTTCTTGATATTGTCGTACATACCATCCGTTGTACGGATTTCCTCTACCGTTCCATCCGCATAAACCTGCTTCATCGCAAGTGTATCCTTAGGCAAGAAAGTATGACGCAATCCCTTGTAATGCGGTTAGATATCCACCGCCATTATCACGTAAGTCAATCACGATATTTGATACATTCGCATTCTTGAAATCATCAAGATACGCCTTAACTTCATTGGTTGTATTTTCACCGAACTGATAAATCTGTAAGTAACCAGTATTATCGCTGAGAATCTCACCAAATGCAGTTGCACTGACAGCTGCACGTGTGATTGTAATCTCAATAGGTTGTTCCTGACGGATAAAATTCAATCGTAACTTCTGTACCGCTATCACCCTGTACTAGATTCTTAATTTCTTCAGTTGTCTTACCTGCCAGTGATTCTCCATTGACTTTATTCATAATATCTCCAGCTTTTACACCAGCTTTATCTGCTGGTGAATTACGGAAGACACGTTCAATGATATTAATACCATTGGCTTGTAAGAACTGCACACCAATCCCTACATAATTACGGTTGATCGAATCTGTAAACTTCTTCATTTCATCCGCAGTCATGTACTCCGTATGCTTATCAATCTCATTGGTTGTAATACCCTTTAGAGCCTGGTCTGTTAATTGTGTATTGATATTTTCTACCTGATCCGCAAAAAACCAATCATTCTCCATCACCTGTAAAACTCCGTTGATTTTCTCATCAGAATTTAAAGGAAGATTATTTATAACATTCTTTCGTGTAGGAGCCAAGGAAGATAATGGTAATACGGAACCAAGTAACCAACCACCAACTAAGGCAACCACCACAAACGCTACTAAGAGAATACGTAGACGCTTTACCTTCTTCTGTTCTTGTTTTAAAGCCACTTCTTCTGGCCATAAATGACGACGGAAAGGAATACTATATACCTTTTCATCGTTCTGTAATTCTTCTTTATTTTCGTCCATTTTACTGCCTCTATCTTTCTAAAAAAGAGTCTCTATTTTAGAAGAGACTCTTTGATGATATTTTTAATAACCAAATACTTCTTCTGGTTGAATACGACATGGAGCACCAACGCCATCACTGCAACGTCTGCCATATAAACCGTATCTTCCACCAGTCCAACCTGCACCAAAGCTTACGTCACCATTCCAGTTGGCTGCGTAATACGCAAAGTTAGATGCGTCTCCTAAGTAGAAGATTTCCACGTGACAATGTGGTCCTGTTGTGTTACCAGAAGAACCTACCTGTCCAATGACATCGCCTGCATTTACAATCGTACCTGTCGCTGCTGGTGTATTTAATGTCATATGGAAATAATCCACACCATACAAGCTACCATTTACTGTTACAAGTAAGATAACCTGGTTACCAGAATAGGAAGCACCACCAAACTGATAGCCACAACTATCGCCTAGATAACCAACGGTTGGACAGCCATTAACACCTCTAAGTACAACACCATTGGCAACTGCACGAATTGTCGCACCATAACCAGCCGCAAAGTCATATCCCAAGTGAATACTACCATCTGGGTAAGACCAAGTACCAGCACTACGCCAAGCGCCATCAACTGGATAAGTCCAGCCATTTGTTGTTGGAATCGCCTCAATTTGAGCAGTGATACCCGCCATTAACGCATTGTTTTGTGCAATATCAGAGTTCTTTGTCTCGATTGAACCACGAAGTGCAGCTGCAGTCTTCTGTGCTGCCTCTTGGGCTATCTGCACATAAGTTTGTAAAGTAATGAGTTCCTTCTGTTGGTCTTGTTTTTCCTTCTTTTGAATCTCTAGTTCATTCTTCGCAACAACAAGCTCTTCTTTTTGTTTGTTTAATGTTGCGATAATCTGAACAAGTTCATTCAAAGTCTTCTTATCATATTGAGAAATTGTACTTAGACCATTCGCAATACGGATAAAATCTGTAAAGTTATTCGCACCCATCAAAATATCAATATATTGATTGGTACGCATCGTAGGTTGATTTAACACCATACGTGTCTTTACTTTATCTTGCAGTTTATCTGCTGTTTGTTGGTTTTGTTCAATCTCTGCTTGCTTATAATCAATTTCTTTCTGCTTTGCGTCAATTTCAGCTTCTTTCTGCGTAATTTCAGCTTGCTTTGTATCGATTTGAACCTGATACTCCGAAATCTTCGCTGCATACTTTGTGATATTGGCTTCCATATCAGCCTTTTGAGCCTTCCAAGCCTCAATCTGTTGACTCATTTCCGCATTCTGAGACTCTAAATATGCCTTATATGCCTCACATGCACTGGCATCATCTTTGCCGTAGTTTGTACAGCGATTCAACCAATATTCAGAGTTGGAATAATCTTCATCCGCCATAACGGTACTGGATTGATTTCCAACCATAATCATTGCCATTAGTAGACATAAACAAATCTTTGCTAGTTTTTTCATCGCTTATCCCTCAAATACTTCGTAACGGAGAGCCAACTTCCGAAAAGACCAACAAGAATACCAACTAATAATAAGATACCTGAAACATAGTATAAGAATGGGAACGGCTTCTCTAAACGGAACATGTTAGAGATTAATACACCAGACGTCTTTTCGAAAATCACGATGTAACCCCAAACCGTTAGGCCAATCGGAATGATTGCACCTAGAATACCTGTAATAATACCTTCCCAAAGGAAAGGAGCACGGATAAACCCGTTTGTCGCACCTACATGTTTCATGATCGTAATTTCATCTTTACGTGCATAAATTGTAAGTTTGATTGTATTTTGAATTAAGAAGATCGCAAGTAACGTTAACGCAGCTACTAGGATACTACCAAAACGGCGAATGGATGACATCGCATCAACCATGTTCAATGTACTTTGTCCACCATAGTTAACACTATCAACCCCAGAAATCTTGTCGATTTCCTTAGCAATCTCTTCAAGATTTGCGCCATTCTTTGCTTCTACATAGTAGGCATCATGCATAGGGTTATCTGCCTTGAATGGTTCAAATACTGCTCTAGTACGCTCATCCTCAAAACTATTGATGTAATATTTCAACTCATCATCTTTTGAAGAATAGGATACTCTTTCAACACCATCAATTGCCGAGATTGCTGTTTCAATCTGCTTTAAGCTAGATGCAGATTCCGCATCATATGCCACCATAACAGAGATTTCGACAGAAGACTCTACTGAACGTGTAAATTGTTCTAAGTGATAACTTAATACCAAGAACAAACTAATAATCATTAATGTTACTGTAACTGCAATAGCACTCGAAAGAGACATTGCCCAGTGTCTACCAACACCACGGATACCTTCACGAATTGGTCTAATCATGACGAACATAACCTCCTTCGGAACGGTCAGCCACAATGTGTCCTTGTTCCAAAACAATCGTACGCTTACGATACTTGTTTACAAGCGTAATATCATGGGTAACCATGACAACTGTTGTACCATAGCGGTGATTAATTTCTTGTAGTAAGTCCATAATTTCATCTGATTTTGCTGGATCCAAGTTACCAGTAGGCTCATCCGCAATCAAGACCTTAGGACGGTTAGCAATCGCACGCGCAATCGCTACACGCTGTTGTTGTCCACCTGATAATTCCTTTGGGAAAGAATTACCCTTTTCACTTAGTCCAACGACTTTCATCACTTCAATCGTACGCTTACGAATCTGTGCTTTCTTCATACCGATAACCTCAAGGGCATATGCGATATTCTCAAATACTGTCAAATGTGGTAACAATTTATAATCCTGGAATACAACACCGATATTACGACGATAGATAGGAATCTGACGTTTAGATAATTCCCCAACATCAATACCGACAACTTTCACATTGCCTTTTGTACACATTTCTTCCGCATCCATCAACTTAATTAAAGTAGATTTACCAGAACCAGTTGGCCCAATGACGTAAACAAATTCGCCCTGATCAACTGATAAATTTATATCATACAGTGCATTCGTACCATTTTTATATCGTTTGTAAACATGGGTGCATTGAATCATAAGGGTACCTCCTTACTTGTGAAATCCTGCGCAATAATTTTATCACATTCTGTTAAATATTGGATGAAGCGTAGGTGAAACCTTCACCATGCATATCAGACGCATCATTTGTAATCACAAATGCTTTTGGATCAATTCGATTAATTAATGAGATTAAACTTGCATATTGGCGTGTTGATACAACGACCAACACAACATTCTTCGTTGCACTGTTGAATCCACCACGACCATCTAAAATCGTAACACCACGATTGAGCTCCTGATAGATTGCATCTCGTAATTCTTCCCAATGACTGGAAATAATATGTACAGACTTGGCATTCGCACCTTGTCCAGCACTCAGCACCTTTCCAATCGCAAAGCCAGACGCAAACACGGACACTAGACCAAGTAGTGCAGAGTTAATGCCATACGCCGCAATACCTAATCCAACCGTTAAAGTATCAATAATAATAACCAAAACCGAAAATTTGTACACCTGTAAACTTATGTAAAATCAAGGCCGGTATATCCATACCACCTGTACTAGACCCTGCTCTCATCACAATACCAATACCAGTACCACCAAGGAGTCCTGCATATAAAGCAGCTAGTATTGGATCAACAGTGATTGGATTTGGAACCTTAATCAGTAAGTTGTTGAATACTGGATAGGCAAGTGAAGATAACATCGTTGTTAAGGCAAATTCCTTACCCAGGATAACTGCTCCTAAAATTAGGAAACCAATCACTGCAGAGTTCGCAAACAAGGTCTTATCTATATGGAAGAATGGCTCAAAGGCAACCGCAAGACCAGCGACGCCACCGGAAAGAATATTGTACGGTAAAATAAAAAATTCTACTGACATAGACAATAAGAACGTTCCAGCTAAAACCATCAAAAAATTGATTACACTTTTCTTATTCATGGAAGGTATTATATCATAGGAAATACAATATGGAGAATGGCTAATGAGGGATAAACGTATAAAAAAGATAATCCTATGGACTATCGTAATCGCATACACACTTTGGATATTTCACAACTCAGCACAAACTGGGAAAGTATCCGCAAATCTAAGTGAAACATTAAGCTATCGTATCTATGATCACTTACAATTTCTTCATTTCATACCATTCAAGCTATTCCACACTCTAATCCGTAAATTTGCCCATTTTAGTGAATACGCTCTACTCGGTATTTTGGTATCAACCGTTAGTTCTCATACCATCGAGGAGCGCCAACAAAAACGAGTCATCATCCTGTGGATGATACTTGTACCAATAATTGATGAAGGAATTCAATACTTTACACCTGGAAGATCAGCCGAACTACGTGACTGTATCATCGATATGTGCGGATATGGTTTCGGATTTCTAATCACTTATCTGATAAAACAGCGGAAAGCCAAATAAGTTTCCCGCTGTTTCTTTATTGAATTAATCCTGCAACCTTACCCTCTGTAATCTTGATAATATCATCTGGGGCAATCTCAATCTGCGTTCCTATCTTGCCACCTGATACAAGAATCGTATCAAAAAGTACGACTGTTTCATCATAAACAGTCACAAATAATTTCTTCATTCCAATTGGTGAACAACCACCATGGACATAACCCGTTGTCTTTAATAGTTCCTTCTGCGGTAACATCGCTACACTCTTTACACCAACCGCACGCGCACAAGCCTTTAAATCCAGTTTCTCTTTTACTGGAATTACAAATACGTAATGATTGCCATCATCACCCTTCGTCACTAATGTCTTAAAGACCTGTTCTGGATCTTCTCCACATTTTTGGGCAACCGAAACACCATCCAATAAACCATCACTTACATCATAGGTATGTTCCTGATACGTAATTCCTTCCGCATCCAAAAGCCGCATCACATTTGTCTTCACTTCTTTTTTTGCCATATGTTTACCTCGCCACTATTTTACACCAATTTATAAATCACTGCAGATACGTTCCATCCATATAAAATTTACGCTACAATAAACTGCGAGGTAAATGCTATGATTAATCGTTTTTCTAGAACACAACGCGTCATTGGAAGAGACGCACTACATAAAATCCAACAAGCACATGTAATTGTCTTCGGCGTTGGTGGAGTTGGCGGATATGCCATCGAAGCTTTAGCACGCAGTGGCATTGGCAAAATCGACATCGTCGACCATGATACGGTTTCACTTACTAACATCAACCGACAACTCATCGCAACCGACGCAACCATCGACCAATACAAAGTAGATGTGATGAAAGAGCGCATCCACACAATCAGTCCAGACACGGTTGTGAACGCTCTCCCTATCTTCTATTTACCAGAAACCAAAGATCAGTTTGACTTTAGCTAATACGACTACATTATCGATGCGATCGATAATGTTACCGCTAAAATTGACCTTATTGTAACAGCGAAGAGTTTAGGTGTCCCTATCATCTCTGCGATGGGTTGTGGCAATCGCTTCGATCCAACAAAAGTTCGTATCATGGATATCTATGATACAAAAAATGACCCACTCGCAAAAGTAATGCGCCATGAATTACGTGCACGTAACATTAAAGACTTACAAGTTTGTTGTTCAACAGAAACACCTATCAAACCAATTGAATATCCAGATGAAGAACAAGAAAAAGCAGTGAAATGGAGTATTCCAGGTTCCACTGCCTTCGTACCACCTGTTGCAGGTATTACATTAGCTGCCGAAGTTGTTCGACAAATTACAAATTTTGACCCAAACAATCGCAAGTAACGAAAGTTACTTGTTTTTTTAATGTAAGATTGTGCCAAGAATACGGTTAACAGTCTTACCGTCTGTTTGACCCTTATACTTATCAAGAATCTCCCTCATCACAGGACCTTGATTACGCTTGAGAGGTTCTAAGCCCTTCTCTTGTAAGATTCCCTCGATAATTTGATGAATCTCTTCTTCCGTTAACTGCTTTGGTAAGTAAGAAGAAAGTAGTGCTAGCTTCTTTTGTGCTTCTTCCTTTAAATCTTCACGATTTTCAGGAATACTATCAATTGTTTCATTTGTTTGTTTGATTTCACGCTGAATATACGCTAGTTCATCATTCTTCTCTAACGTATGACCAGCTTCCTTCTCCGCAAGTGTAATTGCGGCAATCACAAGGCTCAACACACCCTTGGTTAGAGTGTCATGTTCCTTCATTGCCTTCATATTATCTCTTCGTAATTGTAATAATAGTTCACCCATTTTAAATACCTCCTGTTTCTATTATAGACTTTCTAGCGAAAAAGTATGCTGGTTCTTCATCTTTATACCCTAAAATATGCTAAAATCATCACGAAGCAGGTGAATATTATGCAAAAAAACTTTATCTTTATTTCCCCTAATTTTCCTAAGACATATTATCAATTTCCACTCGCTTGGAAACAATTGGGCGGTCGTTCCCTCGCAATCAGTGACGCAAATTACAACTCCTTAAGTGACGTACAAAAGTCAGCTTTTGATGATTACTATCAGGTAAGTTCTTTAGAGAACTATGATGAGGTATATCGTGCTGTCGCATGGTTTGCACATCGTTATGGCAAGATTGACTGGTTAGAGTCCAATAATGAGTATTGGTTATTTCAAGACGCAAAACTTCGTCAGGACTTTTAATATTACAACTGGTGATAAAAGCATGATGATGTCATGCATTATAAAGCTAAAATCTGAAATGAAGGCATACTATCACAAGGCAAATGTACCTACTGCACGCTATCATATCGTATCTACATATGAAGCTGGTAAAGAGTTTATCTCTAAGGTAGGCTATCCAGTTGTTGTAAAACCAAACAATGGTGTAGGTTCAAGTGCTACTTGGAAGATCCGTAATGATGGTGAACTAGAAGACTTCTATAAAATTCAACTTCCACATGAATATATCATGGAAGAATATATCCCAGGATACATCCTGTCATTTGATGGTATCGTAGATGAAAACAACAAGATTGTTTACCGTACATGCCATGTATTCCCAAACCCAGTTATGGAAATTGTAAACGAAAAGACAGACTGTATCTTCTGGAATGAAATTGACATGCCAAAGGATCTAAACCAAATGGGTGAAAAACTCATTCACGCCTTTGATCTTCGTTCACGTTTCTTTCATACAGAATACTTCCGTATGACTGAAGATAAGGAAGGACTTGGTAAGAAAGGTGATTTAATCGGTCTAGAAGTAAACATGCGTCCACCAGGTGGATACATGACAGACATGATTAACTACTCGCAAGACATAAACATCTACATGATCTATGCAAAGATGTGCATGCATGTACAAAATATTGTATCCCCACACCCTATCTATCACTGTGTACACGTAGGTAAACGTGATGGTAGCCACTACGCACATTCTGGCCTCGAAATCTTCCAACGCTTTGGCGCAAACATCGTCATGCATGAAAGAATGCCACAAGTGTTAGATGCGGCTATGGGTAATGAATTCTACGTTGCCCGCTTTAAAACAATGAAAGAACTACATGAGTTTGTTGATTTTGTGACGGAAAAGGAAGTGAAGCCACATGCAGATAAACTACCACAAGAGCTATAGTTACCATCTAAATCGTGATATGGAATTCAAGGTTTTTGGTCATGCAGGTATTGTGCTACTTGCCTTTCCATCCCAAGATGGAAGATTCTATGACTATGAAAACCGCAACTTAATTCAATCTATTTCCTACCAGATTGACCAAGGTAAAGTCATGGTGTTATGCTGTGACTCTATTGATGGAGAATCATGGTCTGCAGAATGGAAAAACATCAATGATCGCATCAGTGCGCATGAAGCATATTTCAATTACATTCACCAAGAACTATTACCACTATTCCGTGATTTATATCATAACCAAAGAGAAAGTAAAGTTTATACGACTGGCTGCTCACTAGGTGCTTACCACGCATTAAATATCTTGTTCCGTATGCCAGACTTATTTGCAGGATGTATCTGCTTATCTGGAGTCTATAGCACTTACCCATTCTTTGGCTCCTACAGCAATGAAATCATCTACCAAAACTCCCCAAATGACTTTATCAACGGTATGCACTATGATCATCCATATGTCGAAAAATACCGTCAAAAGCAGATATACATCTGTTGTGGACAGGGTGCTTGGGAACACCCAATGTTAGAGGATACTCGTCGCTTAGAAGAACTACTTAAATATAAGAATATTCCTGCTCATGTTGAGTACTGGGGATTTGACGTCAGCCATGATTGGCCATGGTGGGAAAAGCAATTTCCCATACTATGTAAACCAGTTAATTAACACTCAATCAAACAATTAATCAATTTATGCTTTTCATCGCCATACTATTCTGCTATTATTATTTAGCACGCGGATATGGCGGAACTGGCAGACGCGCTAGATTTAGGATCTAGTTCCTTTGGAGTGCAGGTTCGATTCCTGTTATCCGCACCATTAAAAAGGACTTCAATATCATATTGGAGTCCTTTTTTGTTTATTTGAATATCTTTTCTAATCCGTCTACATACTTTTTAAAATTGATACCATTGACTTCCTCGATGAGTTTTATATCCAGGGTATTAAATTTTGGATAAAATGCTCCACAGATAGCAGTAGATATAGCACCAATTGTATCGCTATCGCCTGCAATGTTGGCTGATAGTTGAGCAGACTTCATTGGATTCCCTTTACTTAGGATAATCATTGTAAGTACAGCCGGAATTGTTTCAATAGTCTCAAAGCCAACACCATACACTGTCTCAAGCTTTTCAAGGACCTCTTTCTCAGATAAAGTCTTAATATCTTGTCGAATTAAATCAAGTCTCTTTGATAGCGATGGTGATGGAAGTTGGTTTCCATGTTTCATTCCCTCTTCAATTGCAAGTTTCGCTAGTGGCCAAATTTCTTCTTCATCATATCCATGTCGTAAAGCATAGCTAACTAGTGTTGCGATAACACTAGCACCTGCAATCGCAATACTTGTATTGTGCGTTGGCAGGCATAGTTTGCAAACATCATCTACCAAACCTTGGATATCATGATAATTATGCAGAATCCCAAGCGGGCTAACTTTCATAGCAGAGCCATTCGTAGTTCCATATTTTCCAGACTCTACATAACTTTTACCAGCACGTAATAAATCTAAAGCCTTTGAAGTAGATGGTCCAATCTGACTAGCATTCTTTTCTGGATTTTCATCTGCCCATCGCAATAATTTACGAAGGTATAATTCCGTATCAAATTTTCCATCTTCAATGATTGAATCACATACCAGTAAGGTATTCACAGTATCATCTGTCACCTCACCTGCTTTAAATTTCCGCTTGAAGAAATCATTCTTTGAAGATGGTAATAATGCATGAATGCCATCAGGGAATGTTTCATCCAATATTGTGCGGCACATCATTTCAGATGGCATTCCCATTGCGTCACCATAAGCACAACCAAACAGCAACCCAAATATTTTATCGCTTTGGGAAAAACTCATTTATTTCACTTCCTTTGTTTCTTGAAATGTAACAAATGTAAGAGTAAATGTTACTAACATTGCAGCAATACATGCAATAACTGCCCAAACCAGTCCACCGATACCTGGGACATTTGGATTAATAAATGACATAACACCTGTTACACCCATACTAATCGCATACATTGGAGAGTTAGATAAAGCTAAGATTAAACCACCAACTAATCCACCAATCATACAGAAGCCAAAACGCTTCTTAACTGGTAATGTAACACCGTAAATAGAAGGCTCAATAATGCAGAAACATGCGCTCAAGAATGCAGGGAAAGCAATATTCTTTGTCTTAATATCTTTACTCTTTAAGAATACCGCAAAGCAAGCTGCCATATGTGCAAAACTTGCAGGGAAGATTGAAGCTACAATGAGTGAATTTCCTAATGAGCCAAATTCCATAATTCCCAAAGTAATTAATGGCCAATGTAAACCAAAAATAACCAATGGTTGATAAATCAATGTAATTACTGCAAATGCTAAAATCTTAGAAGTTGAAATCAAACTGTTTAATCCAGCTTGCAATAAGTTTTGGATAATCATTGAGATTGGTCCAACTAATAATACACCTACGATTCCCGCAAATAGAATTGTAAAGAAAGGAACCATAAACTGTCTTGTTACGCGTGGTAATACTTCTTTTAAAATCTTTTCTATCTTAGAAGCCAAGAAGTTAACCATCATGATAGGAATAACTGTTGATGTATATCCTGTTGCAGGGAAGATAATTGGAATGCCTAAGAAAGTCTTAAATACAGGCATTTCTATAGGTGTACCTGCAAATAGTGTAAACAATGGATCACCTGCATTAATCGACTGTGCCATGCCTGGATAAATCATAAATGCACCCAGGATCATACCGATAAATGGATCCATACCAAATGCGGTCGCACTTGTATAACCTAAAATAACTGGGAAGAACGTTAAACATGCATTACCTAAGTTAGATAATAGAATGTTTGTACCATCCCCACTTGTGATAACCCCTGTTGATAATAGAATTGAATTAACACCTGCAATAATTCCACAAGCACATAAAACACCTAATGATGGGACTACAATTTTTGTAATTAGTGCCGCAAAACGATTCAAAATATTTTTATCTTTTGTTTCTTCTTTCGAAGTTTCTTCTACCACATGTACAAGTTTAATAAACTCTTCGTATACATCTCCTACTTGTGTTCCAATAATCACCTGTAATTTTCCTTCTGCAACCTGAGTAGAAATAATACCTGGATGATTATCTAGATTTGCACGATTCGCTTTTTGAATTATCTTTTTAACTTTTAAGCGTAATCGTGTCATGCAGTATGTAGCAGACTCTACATTCTCCTTTCCTCCAACATTTTTCCAAAAATAAATTGTGCTAATTTTTTTGATTCTCATTCATATTGATCCCCCTTTCATGATATTGATCTTTGAATATGAATTATTAGATACGTTAATTCCTCATTACCTATTTCTACATCATATTTTGCATGAATAAATTGTTTGATATTTATAGCACACAGGTACGCATCCTTATATGCTTCCTTTAACATTTTTCAACAGTGTTTCATTCTTATCATCACTTCCAAATTTATGATGTGTAACAATATTTCTTGCAAAAGTACTTTAAGTGACTGATGAGTCTGAAATATACCAAAGACTTTTCATCAATCTCCACATTAAAGTAATTTGATATGATTTTTAATATTTCATCGATAATAATAGTAACCTTCCTAACATTAGCAGTACCTATTCCATTTTCAGTTTCAGAATTGATGATATGCATTGCAATAAAACCTGCCTCATCAATCGGTAGTTCAACCCCTGTTTCTTCATTTATAATTTGAATACCTTGTATCCCTAGTTCGTATTCATCCGGATAAAAATGTGATATTTCATTTAATAAATCATTACGTACAGTGATTCCATCCGCATAATTCTTTAGGGCATAATGAATATGATCACATAAAGAAACATATAACATGTCACTGAATTTCTTTGTCAAAGATAAACGTATTTTTTGGATAATTCTATCCACAATATTGATTTCACTTAATGGCAAAGATACCAATACCTTCTGTAGGTTAAGATTTAAATCATTAGAAGATAAAAGAATTGTTTCTCGACTAATGCACTATTAATAGAATCTCCAGCTCTACGCTGAAAAACAAATTCCTTTTCCAATCACAATGACTTCGTTACCGTTATCATCAATTACAGCAGTATTATTGTTCAATATCTTCTTGATTTTCATAGTCCCTCTCAACGAAAAAAACTCGTCTCAAAAATATACAAACCGTATAATTTAATGAAAAACGAGTTAAGCTCAATCATGATAACTTCCTCATTGATATGTCTACTAAAATATTACTCAAAGAATACTACAAAGTCAATAAATCTTAAGTCATGCATGCAAATTAAATATCATAAAAAGTAAGAGGTCTTTCCTCTTACTCATACAGATAATATGTACCATCTGTCTTAATTGTAATCTTATCACCCACATTTACAGTGATCATCTTGATTACATCAGCGTACTTTGCTTTATAAATATTTTGATCTGTATCAATGATATAAAGATATGTATTACCACTAATATCAATCTTCTCAAGTTTCGCTACCGTAATTTCCTTCTCTTTATAGTTAGAAGTATCTACAGCATCATTTACTTCTTGATTTGCTTGTTCAGTACTAATTTCACCCTTTAGTAAACGACGATACTGCTCGATTGCGTCCTTTTGGTTATACGCTGTTACCACCATGTTATATTGTTCGACATTTACACAAGCATACATCTTCACCAAACCATTATCATCCTTTAATACCATAATATATGTTGGTGTACCATCTACATTAATTAATGATGGGAAAGATGCGTGATATCCCTTCTCTTGTACTTCACCTTCAGCCGAATGCATACCACTACCTTCATCTGCACCAGAAGCTAAAATAAACTTTGTCTCGGATGTACGTTCATTTGCCATGATAAATCCAATATTACTAGAATCACCATTTACAGAGGTTACACCTGTATAAATCCAGATATCTCCATCTTTTGCGATATATCCATAGTCTGTACGATAACTCTTATCACCATCTTCATTCTTAATTTCTACAGTTGTAGTCTGTCTACAATCAATCTGACCAAAAATACTATTCAAGAATCCACGGTGTAATTTAGCAGAGTCATTATACTGATCTACGATAAGATTTCCTGGGTAAATAATATCTGCCCAACGAGGAACATCTTTCACATCAAGCTTTGTCATTGTGCCATCAATTGGATTAACTAAGATAGCACCTGTAATCTTCTTACCACCAAAAAGAGAAATACTATTTGTATAAGTAGAAGCGATGTACCAAGGATTACCCTCTTCATCAATTTCAAAGTGCAGATTTGTAAACATAGTTGTTGGATATGCAAAACGAATATGTCTTTCTAGGTTCTCATTGAAGTAAGCGCTAGGCACATACTTCATCTTGCTTGACATCGCAACATATTCCGCATCCATTGTAACTGGATTTACTTTTACATAACCAGGAATACCATTTTCATGGTTTCCAAACCACTTAAAGAAACCATCATATTGTAAAGGTGCTACCTTGATTGGACTATTTTGATAGTCAATTTGCATATACTCACCAACATTAAACTGTGAAACAACATCACTTAAGGAGCCAATCTTACGATCACCAAGTTTTTCTGCACTTGCAGTATCCATTAACGCAATGGAACTTGTTCCACTAACAGATGGAATATCTTCTGTACTACCATCATCTACTTTTAAGATGGATGAATATTCCTTCGCATGAAAAAAGCGCATACTTGTAATACTACCTAATACCATACACACAAATAGAATACATTCCACAAGTGCAATCCACTTTAGATTCTCCTTTTCTTTGCGGACAGAAAATACTAATGCCTGTACTATAAGGTACACTGCACCAACTCCTAATAAGAATGCCCAGAATTGAATACTCTTAAAGTTGATTGCTGGTAAGAAGAAGTAGAAGCCAACACACGCAATGACAAGTGTAATAACTACTCCAATCACATAACTCATCACAGTATTATTCTTTAAATTCTCTTGATGAATCTTCATTCTACTAAACTGATGAAACTGTGGGTTCTTTTGTACGTTCATTTTTTCATCCCCCTTTATTCTACACATGCATTATATCCCGTAATAACTATTTATCATTTTGCGAATATTACGAATACCACGCTTATTTTTAGCGATTTTTACGAAAATACTAGTTTTCATCAATGTAATGTTCAATCCAAAGTTGTAGTGAGTGGATTGTTTCTTCCATTTGTTTTAGTTGATTTTGAATTAACTTAAAATCATGGATTTCCTTATCATCGATTTTCCCGTCTACTGTCATCTCAATTAAGCGTGCTTTCTTTTCATCTAAAGATTGTAGAGTCGCAAGCATCTCTAACACAATCTGGGATAAGTTCTTCTCTTTTACAACCTTCATCCCACGTTTGATTCCAACTGGGACACTCTGTTGCGCAGAATGCACTACATAATTCTTTATCCTTATAAATTTCTGATAGTTTTACAACTTCTTCAGGATGAATTTCAAGTTTCCCAGTTTCAATCTTCTCAAGACGACTCTCGTTGAAAAAACCATCTGATAAATCCGCAACTCTATTTCGTGTTAGTTTCAGCTTCATACGAGCTTCTTGAAACATACTTTTTTTCTTTGTTTTCCATTTGAATACCTCTAATATCTATATTCAGTATAGTAGTCCCCTATTCGTATTACAATATAACAAAAGCAGGATTGAATCCTGCTTATAATATTTGCTGAGTCGCTAGTAGATAGTATTGATGGGCAAATCCATGTGCACCAATTTCAGATAATGCATGGATACCTGTTTTGCCTAGTTTGAATTTACCAATCACTAACATCGGTACTTCGTAGGATTTACTGAGTTGTCCTATCACATTCATCTCCATGAAGTGGAAATATTCGTGGCTAAGTATGAGATTGATTGCGTCATCCATAGATAACTGATTCTCTTCTGCCCACTTTTCAATAGATTTTAAATAGAGGTTAATTTGATTGGTTCCGGATACATAATCACTGAAGTATCTTTGGTTACCGACAACATAGTCAGTATCTTTATCATTTAAGTGAAGGCCTGATTCTGTGCAGATTTTGCGAAAATCATAACTACCATTAAATTTTGCGAATATTTCCTTTGCGGTTTCTTCACCCTTTTTCCAAGCCTCTTCTACAATACGCTCCTTTATCTTCTTCCTTAATCTTGTTGTAACAATAATCATAAGTAAGTTCTTGATACGCAAGATCTTTGGTTGGAAAGGGATATGTAAATCCTGGCATATTAGCCATCAACTCTCTTTGTCGCAATCACGATCAATTTTGTGTCTGCAGCGATACCGCTTAATTCAACACCACCGATTGACTTTATCTGTTCTGCATTTTGTAAACCAGATAGGTCAATGACACGCTTTCCTAATACGATATATAGGTTTGGTAGGTTTGCACCACCATCGTTATATTCCGTTAGTTCTTCAATCATCCAATCCACATCTGCTTGCCAGCTTGCGGCTGAAGATTGACGTGACCATGCATTCTTCTTTTGAAGACGAATAACACCTTCATCATCAATTAAACGTAGTGGTTTTGTTGTCTTCTTAACAAGACCAAAGAGCTTCTTTTCTGTGATAGTTGCTTGTACTGCATACATACTGCCATTTTCTGCAGATATTTCTAATGTTGATTTATCAACATTTAAGTTATGTGCAACTGCATCCAGTAATTCATCTGTTGTAAGTTGTTTCTTGAGACGATCTTTACTACGTAATTCTGTGGCACCTACTGCAATTGCACGAATGATATTACGTTGTGTATCAACTTCGACAGATACTTCGACTGTATCTGGTGATGCGCCGTTTTGAATTGCTTTAAGTTCTGCTTCACGACGTACACTGATAATATCTTCCTCAGTTGGATTGGATACGGAACGTTCTACCATATCACGAACCATCGCTAGTGCTACACCAATTGTTGAGATAACTGGAGCGTTCTTTGCAATCTTGAATTGATGATTCATTGTTTCAGCTAGATGTGGCACAACGCTAGCTGCACCTCCTCCACCTCCAACAAATAACGTTGTACGTGGATCCATCTGATAGTCATGCATTAAATCTTTGACTACCTTACCATTCTTTTCTGCTGCGTATGCCATTACCTTCTTTGCAGTTTCTTCTACGGATAAACCCATGTTATCTGCCAGTGGTTGCCATGCTTTACGTGCAGCTTCTGCATTACCATATGCATAATCTTCTGGATGTACATAACCTGCAATGTTTGCGGCACCTGCCATTGTTAAGGATACCTTTGTACCATTGCTACATTCAATGTATGCATACTCAGGGTCACCATTCATTGGTTGGATTGTTTTTAATACAGGATCAACAATTAAACTTGGATCTGTATATACTTCATATTCAAGGTTTGCGATATGAGCAGATCTTGGACCGATATTAACGGCTTTACCATCTTTAATCTCTACCATAGATCCACCACCGATACCTACAGTACGTACATCAAGAGAGTTTAAGTATGTCTTATGTCCACCGACTTCAGCGTACTTGATCATAACCTTACCATCTTTACGCATGAAATATCTGTTGATGTTCCACCTACTTCAAAGAAGATACCATCTGTTAATTTCTCATACATTAAAGCACCCGCAACACCAGCTGCTGGTCCTGATAAGATTGTTAGGATTGGACGATTTCTTACTTCCTCAACCGTCATAACACCACCATCACAACGCATAACCATGAGGGGATTCTTAATGTTTGCCTTCTTGATTGATTCATCTGTCATTGTGGCAGCTTCTAACATCTTAGGCATGATACTAGCATTTACAACTGCTGTACGTGTTCTGATCTTTAGGCCATATAACTTTGAAATATCATTTGTGGCAGTTGATGGAATATTCTGTTCTGTACAATGCTTGATTACTAAGTTTTCATTTGTTGGATCATCAACAGAGAATGCTTCTGCAGCAACGATACTCTTACATCCCTTTTCTTGTAGGGATTTGATTGCATTGATAATTGCCTCATCAATCTTTGATGTATCAGAAGTATCTACAAACTCATTTTCAGAATAAAGATACTTTCCTTTTGCTAATTCGATATTATCGATTGTTGTATCACTCTTTGATTTTGCACCTTGTAAACCTTTACCAAGTGTTACAACACCTACCTTTACAACATCTCCTTCTAGTAAGGCATTTGTTGCCTGGGTTGTACCATGAGCAATAAATACAACATCATCTGGTGAATGTTATATTCTCCCATAATCTTGTGTAATACTTGAACGATACCTGCTGCTACACCTTCAGGTGCAAAGTGCGTTGTAGGAATCTTAACTGTTCCAATCAACTCATATGTTTCGTTGTTAATTGCAACTGCATCTGTAAATGTACCACCTACGTCAATACCAATACGAACTTTCATATACCCTCCTCAAATGACTATCTAAAATCAACACAAGTTAAACTTGTACTCATTTTAAATAACTGAGGGTACTTAAAGAATAAGCACCCTTCAGTTTTATTTAATTGAAAAATAATACGGCTGATAATACTACACCAAATACTGCGATTACCCATAGGTAAGGTAGTAATTTACGTGTAATGCTGTTGACATCTACTTCACAGAAGTTTGCTGTCCAAACGTTCTGTGTATTTGTTGGGTCACCACAACCCTGGATACGTTCAGCAGATAAGAATGCACCCATAACTGCTAGTGGAGATAATGTTCCTAAACCAATAATTAACGCTGCAATACCAGAACCTAAACCGAATAAGTTCATTGGTCCACGGTAAAGTGCTAAAGGCGCTAATAGTGAGAAGAATAGGACGTATGTAACCATAGACTTAGGTGTTACAGCTAATAAGAATGGATTGAGAACTTCTTTTACCATTGGGTGTGTAACTGCTAAGTAAAGGATACCGATACCTACCATCAAGATTACTGCTGGACCAGCATCTGTGATACCGTCGTAGCATGTCTTTGTAAGTGTGTTCATTGCCTTTGCGAAAGATGTTGATGTGAATAGTAATGCCCATGCAATACCAACCATGAATGCAGGGCAAACTGGAACCTTAAGACCTGCAACAAGTACGATTGGGATTAATGGTGTTAACATTGCTAGTCCACCTCTAACACCAGTTAGTTGTGTTGTTTTAGCTTCTTGCTTGGCTGGAGCTGAGAATGCAAACTTGATACCGTTCTTCTTAAATTCAACGAAGATCAAGATTAATGTAGCTACTGCTGTAGCTGCCATGAGGTAAATCTCAAAGTTACGAATCTGATCGATTTCAAGTGAGAAGATACCTGCAAACATCTTCCAGTTAGCGATGTTGAATGTTAAACCTGTTGTGAATGACATTAAGAAGATTGATGCTGCTGATAAAGCAGGGACACCGATAGAAATCAAGATTGGTAATACGATAGAACCAACCATGATGATGGAACCAAGTCCACTTAATGTTGTGAAGAGTAATGCTACCGCAACACAGAGAATCAGTGTTACAACTAATGGCTTATCGCCACCTAATTCGGCGGATTTCTTAATGATATTTTCTGTAATACCTGTTTTGTTCATTAATTGACCTAACCATGAACCGAAAATAACCGCCATGATAGCTGCGCCCATACGAACAGTTCCAGCTTCTAGAACTGCCTGCAACCATCCGATTGCTACACCATCAGCGTTTACACCAATTGCTGGAACACCAGCAATCAAGCAGATTACAACTGCCATTAAAGGTAATGCTAGTAATGTAGGAATCTTTTTTGTCATCATCAATGCTGCGATGATAACGAAGGCTAAAATAATTAAAATACCTTGAAGCATATTCAAATTCCCCTTTCCTATATGAACACGACTGTTGTCGTTAGTTCCTAAACAAATAACAATTCATTTCTAACTTTCTCAGCCATAAGTGGCGATAAAGTATCCGTGTCTTTCTGTGTGGACCTGTATCAGTTCCACATGTTTATTTTGAAGTTTGAGTTTCTGATAAAACTGAAAATCTGTACCCATCATGAAAATCTTTTCGATATCAAACATCGTACATAACGTGTTGAGCAGTTGATTTACTTCCTTTGTGCTAGTGTTTTCCGATAATAATTCTTTACAGAATTCAGAGCGTAGTGGAACTTTCTGCCCATCGATTGTAATCGTTGTAAATACCTTTTCACCAACCATCACATGTGCACAGTTTACATTTTCATGCAGGGTTTCTTCATTGAGCGCATTTGTGATTGTAAAACTGCTACATGTTTCTTCACTGACTGGAATGTGTAGTTGGCTACTGAGTGCATTCTCCAAACTAATCGTCGCAGATGCGTATCCTGTATCATAGATTGTATTCAAATCACTAGGTTGTACGTCATCATGAAGTAATAGACCGATTCCAAGAATGTTATGGTCCGCATAACTACTTACTGTCTCTACAAGTAATTCAAACAAATCGTTACCTGTTACTCTTTGCTTGGTAATGCATGTTGACTCAAGTGTATCTAAACACATATCGAAGAGACAGAAGAAGACAGAGCGTCGACTGATTTCAAATATGGCAACACTACCAAAATCTGCAGCGATAGATAAGTCTTTACGGCTTCTACCCTTTTCTACTGTCTGCATGCCAGTTTCCACAATGATACCTTTATCTAGCAAATCTCCAACAATTGAACTAACAGTACTCGGTGATAAACCAGTTTCCTGTGCAAGCTCTATGCGAGAGATACTCCTTGCTTGCATGATTTGTTGCATGATTAAATTCGTATTCTGATTTTTAATATCTTTTAACCCTGATTTTCCCCATGCAAGCTCCTTTTAATTCGGACTCCGAAATAAATCGTACTTTTAAAATACACCTAACTTTTTAAGAAATGCAATAGGATTTTGTAAACGCTTTCTATTTTTGTATTTAAAAAGTACTCCTGTGATAGAGTACTTGATTTTGATTAGTGATATTCACCTAGTTTTTCTGCGATATCTTTGCCATCTAAGGCATTCAGTGGAGTACTGGATTGGTTTGCAAGTACTGTTGCCATACCTGCAGCTTCACCCATATCAATGCAGGTTGGAATAATTCTAACACTTGCCTGCATCAAGAATGTTGTAGAGATACATCTACCTGCCACAACAAGATTTTCCACTTCATTTGTGACCATCGCACGATATGGAATTTCATAGTAATCGCCTGGTTGATAGGAAATCTGGTGCACCAAACTCTTATTTGCGGAATGGACATCGATATACCAGTCACCACGGGCTACTGCATCTTCGTATCTAGCCTTTCTTGGATAGTCTTCTTCATGCATCAAAAGTTTACCAACAATTTGCCATGATTCTCGTACACCAAGCATATTCGCTACCTGTACCAAATAACAGTTTTCAAAGCCTGGCATCATTTCCTTCAAGAAACGAACAAGACGACGAATGCACTGATGACCATATACGATAGCAGCAGAACGATCTAGTGCATGTGTATTGTTCTTTAAATCCACTAGGTGTGGACAGTTAAATGACATGACTCCTGTCTTATCAGGAATTGTAAAGTTTTGGAAATAGTGTAGATCCTGTGGAATTAGAATACCTGCCTCTACACCCTTACGGAATAGTGGTTCCATCGCAAAATTCTTGCCAGCTACCATCGCTGATTCAAACTGGTCACCCTTGATACGATGAATACTGTAAGTATCATCTAGTGAGAATACATATTCACGATATTTCTCAATATCGATACCACCTACCTCAAAACGTAATGAAGTAATCTGGTTATTTCCCTCTTCATCACCACACAATACTTCTACACCCGATAGACGTGATAGCACTGCATCACCACTGGCATCTACGAACTGTCTTCCACCAATCGCAACTAAACCTTCAATCGTATTGGCGATAACATACTTAATCTTTTGGCCTTCTAAAATCACATCACAGACAGACGCATCATAAAGTAGCTCACCACCACAGTTTGTATAAAGACTTTCCCATGCATCTGCCATTGCCTCAGCAGAGAACCATCTTTGTGCAGTTCCATGTTGGTCTCGTGTTTCACCATACTTCTTCATCTCATTTTCAAGATCATAAAAATTCTGATGATGATTTGTAAAGGAGCGCATCATCGGTGTTACAAGTGCATTTGTGGCACTACCGCCTAATCGAATTGCCTTATCAATGATTAATGTAGAAAAGCCATTCTTGGCTGAAGTATATCCTGCTGAACTACCTGCACTACCTCCACCGACAATGACAGTATCATAGGTTTTTAAAACCTTTAGCTCTCTTGAGTCCATATTGAATTTTTGTTTCCATAATTTTCCGTCCTTGTATTTGTTTTTTTAGTTATGCCCCAAAAAGAACAGATTGTCAAATACTCTTTGAAGTGTATACAATGAAATTACCAGGAGTAAAAACATATGAACGAAAAAAATAAACAAATTTTAGACGCAATCAAGGGACAATTAATTGTCTCTTGCCAAGCATTACCTAGTGAGCCATTACACAGCAGTTACATCATGTCCAGAATGGCTTATGCGGCATATTTAGGCGGTTCTAAAGGAATCCGTGCAAATAGCGTAGAAGATATCATTGAGATTAAAAAGACTGTAGATTTACCGGTCATCGGTATTATCAAGATTGACTATGAAGATGCACCAGATGTTTACATTACACCAACAATGAAAGAAGTCGATGCATTAGTCGAAATTGGTGTTGAAGTCATCGCCATGGATGCCACAAAGCGTACACGCCCTGGACAATTAGATCTAGATACCTTCTTTAAGGCAGTACGTGAAAAATATCCAGATCAATTATTCATGGCAGATTGTTCTAACATTGAAGAAGGCATGCATGCGGCAGAGATTGGTTTTGACTTAATTGGCACAACAATGGCAGGCTATACAGAGTACACAAAGGGCTGCAGCCTACCTCCATACAGAATGATTAAGACACTTGTAGAACAGTGTGGTAAACCTGTTATTGCGGAAGGAAATATCTCTACACCTGAACAGTGTCGTCATGCGATGGATATTGGTGTACACGCTGTTGTGGTAGGTTCCGCAATTACTAGACCACTCGAAATCACAAAGAAGTTTAAGGCGGCTCTCGATGCGTAAGATTGTCACTCTAGATATTGGTGGCACAAACATCAAGATTGGAATATTTGAAGATGAAGTGCTTGTCCAAGAAGCAGAAATGCCAACACTAGCCAAAACAAGGCGCAAAAGATGTCATTGACCGCTGTATTGCATTTATCAAACAATACATGCCATGTGATGGTATTGGCATTAGCACCTGTGGACAAGTCAATAACGACGATGGTTCTATCCACTATGCAAATGAAAATATGCCAGGTTATACAGGCATGCAAGTAAAGAAAATATTTGAAAATGAATTCCATGTCAAAGTCACAGTTGAAAATGATGTATACGCCGCTGCTCGTGGTGAAAACCAATACGGCGCAGGCAAAGGTTACAAAGATTTCATCTGCTTAACCTATGGTACTGGCATTGGTGGAGGTATATACCTAAATGGTCAGCCATACTATGGTGCAGGTAAATCTGCAGGTGTCATGTTAGGCGGTATGATATTGCAATCATCAACAGTCAATAAACCATGGGATGGTAGCTACGAATCCCTAGCATCCACAACCGCACTCATTCAAAATGCACAACAAGTTAATCCATGCATTACAAATGGAAGAATCCTATTCGAGCACTTAGATGAGCCAGAAACCAAAGCTGTTTTGGATGCTTGGATTGAACAGATTGCGATTGGCTTTATGTTCTTTAACACACGTATATAACGTACCACTATTCATTCTTGGCGGTGGTATTCTCGAACAAGAATATGTATTTAACAATATTAAAAAAGCATATCAAAAATATATTATTCCAGGCTTTGATGGTGTACAAATCCATCAAGCAAAGCTTGGTAATAAAGCAGGTATCTATGGTGCACTTGCATTAAATATCAGTAGATAAATACAACAAAAGGAGTGGTAATTCACTCCTTTTCATATTTATTCAGCGTGTGTTAAATTACGTTCTTCCGCATCATAATATACAGGGTTTACTAAGCGGATATAACATTCATCACCCACTGCCAAAACTTGGTGGTGTGGTGCTTGAATCTTTAATTCCTGTGTACCTAAACTTACATAGTATTCTGTATATTCAGATAAGATAATACGCTTTGTAATCTTTGTCTTGATACCAGACTCATGATTGATTTCAATCTCACTTGGTCTAGTCGCAAGCTTCACTGCTTTATCCATGTGTTTGATATCACATGGTAGTGGTTGTGTTGTATCACCATCGGCATATACCTTGCCATCTCTATACTCAACCTTTGTAAAGTTAGATTCACCTAAGAAGTTATGTACGAATAAACTTACTGGCTTGTTGTAGAGTTCTTGTGGTGTGCCGATTTGGATGATTTCACCCTTGTTCATAACAAGTAGACGATCAGATAACGCCAAGGCTTCTGACTGGTCATGTGTTACGAATACGATTGTGAAGTTATATTCCTTTTGTAGACGCTTAATTTCAAAACGCATACTCTCTCTTAATTTTGGATCAAGGTTAGATAAAGGTTCATCTAATAATAAGATTCCTGGGTTAACAACGATAGAACGTGCTAACGCAATTCTCTGCTGTTCACCACCAGATAAATCAGATGGGAATACCTTTGCTTGGTCTAATAAGTTTGTCTGCTTAAGCGCAAGATTTACACGTTCTTCAATCTCAGCCTTTGGACGCTTTTGAACCTGTAATGGGAATGCAACGTTATCAAATACGTTTAAATGTGGCCATATAGCGAATGCCTGGAACACCATTCCTAAGTTACGGTGTTCAGGTGGAACATATAAGTTCTTCGCCTTATTGGATACAACTTTCCCCTCTAAACGAATTTCACCTTCGCTTAAATCTTCAAAACCTGCAAGCATACGTAAAGTCGTTGTCTTACCACATCCAGAAGGACCTAAGAATGAGAAACATTCACCCTTCTTGATTGTTAGGTTGAAGTTATTTACTGCTGTAACTGTACCTAGTGTTTTGGTCGTATAGTCTTTTCTTACATTAATTAATTCAATCTGATTCATACTTATACGCCCTTTCTTTCCTTCGTAATAAAGTTGATAATCCAGTTTACAACAACGATCAATAAGATTGTTAGAGTTGCAAGTGCTGAAGCTTGTGTGTAATATCCATCACTACGTAACATGTAGATAGCTACACCTAATGTTCTTGTATATGGTCCATACAAGAGTGAACTTGTTGTTAATTCACGCATTGCTGGCAAGAAGATTAGGAAGAAACCCGATAACATTGCAGGACGAATGAGCGGAAGTGTAATATCCTTGAGGGATTCTGTATGAGAAGCACCGCAAGAACGTGAAGCCTCTTCCAATGATGGGTGTACCTGTCTTAAGGCAGCGGAAGCTGCGTTCATAGAGAAAGACAAGTAACGTGCGATATAAGCAATGAAGATAATCCATAGTGTGTTATATAGGTTGATATTTAAGATTTTTACCAGACCATGCAAGAATGACACCGATTGCAAGTACTGTACCTGGTAAAGAGTATGGAAGTGTAGCCAAGAATTCCAAAGCACCCTTTCCCTTTGGCTTGATCTTGATGATTACATAAGCAATCATTACACCTAGTAACATCGCAAAGATACCTGAGCTTACTGCTAAGATTAAGGAGTTGGAAACACCATTACGAACCATCTTGTCGGTGAATAAGATATTTGTGTAGTTACTGAAGTCGAAGTTACTTGGTACAAGTGGTAGACCGTAAGACTTCAATAGACCAACTAAGAAAATCATTCCTAATGGTACAACTACAATGATAACTAATGTCACGATAGAGATAATCAAGAGAGGAATCTTAGCAGAACGTAATTTAATTACGGTTGGACGCATACTCTTACCCTTGATAATGTCATAGCTTCCAGACTTCAAGATTACCTTCTGTAATAAAAGTGCTACAGATACAACAACAACTAACAAGATAGATAGAATTGTCGCTTCACGAATACCTTGGAAGTCACCAGCTGCACGGTTAATCAGCTGGAAGATACGTGTTGGTAATGTGTAGATGTTCTGCGAGAATCCTAAGATAGAAGGGACACCAAAGTGTGATAATGATGAAATCATAATCAATAGCGCACCAGATGAAATTGCAGGCTTAACAAGTGGTAATGTAATCTTACGAATAACATATCCCTGTGAAGCACCAGCAATACGTGCAGATTCTTCGAGTGTTGGGTCCATTCTCTCTAATGCACTTACTACCTGCATGAATACAAATGGGAAGTAGTAAGAAACTTCAACGAAGATAATTCCCCAGATAGAGTTGATATTAATAGGTGCCTTTGTTAAGTGGAATGTAGTCATTAACCAGTTATTTAAATATCCACCTCTACCCGATAACAATAAGTCCCAAGCCATGGCTCCAAAAAATGGAGGGAACATGTATGGAATGCTAAATAATGCACGCATGAATCCCTTCATAGGAATATCACTACGTCCCAGTAACCATGCATAGAACAAGCCCATGATAGTACCGAAAATTGTTACCCAGAATGCAATGGTGATTGTATTCCACATCGCACCGATGTTTTCTTTATTCAATAGAACTTTGAAGAAACTATCTAATGCTAGTTTTCCATCTACGAATAAAGCATTTACGATAATGGAGGCAACCGGAACGATCGCAATAATCGCAAGGATGATAAAAGCTTGCGATAATCATAATTTTATCTAAAGAAAAACTTACGACCATCTAGCGCAGCTAAATCATTATTTAACGTTTTACGCTTAAACATTATGCCTCCTCCTTTTCATAATAGAACTTACGAATAAACTTCAAGCCAACTTCTTGGCCTTCCTTTGCCTTACCATACTTCATTACATCCAAAGCAGATTGTTGAAGACGGATTTGTTTATCACCTAATTGAATAAAGTAGTTTGTAATATTTCCTAGGAAAGTTTCTGTAACTACCTTACCCTTGATAGGACTTTCGTTATCAAATACTGCATCCATTGGTCTAAATGCTAATTGATATGCCTTTGCAGGATTTCTGAGTGCAGACTTTTCATCTAACTTCACTAATCCATTTTCCGCATGAATGTAGATACCATCTTCCTTCGTCACAACATCAACGAAGTTAGAAATACCTACAAATTCAAAGATATAACGATCCTTAGGCTTCATAACGATATCGTAGTCGTTACCTAACTGACGGATATTACCTTGTTGGTCCATGATTGCCAAGCGATCACATAACTCTAAAGAAGCTTCTTGGTCATGTGAGATATACACGATTGTTGTTCCAATTGTCTTTTGAATCTCACGAATTTCCTTCAACATCTCTTGACGTAGTTTCAAATCTAAGTTTGTGATTGGTTCATCTAAAACGATTAATTCTTTTGATGATACAAGTGCTCTGGCAATCGCTACACGCTGCTGTTGTCCACCGGACAACTGTGATGGCAAGTGGTTAGCATAGCCTTCCATCTGTACCTGCTTGAGCGCATTCATTGCGATTTCCTGCATGTGTTTCTTATCCATTCTCTTCTTCTTTAATGGATACTTTACATTTTCCAATACTGTTAAATGTGGCCATACCGCATAGTCTTGGAAATACAACACCAATATTTCTTCTTTCTGGTGGGATATTAATTCTCTTTTTAGCATCGAAGACACAAGTTTCTCCAATAAAAATGGACCCTGTTTCAGGCTTGATAAAACCACAGAGAAGTCTAATCAATGTAGTTTTACCGCACCCTGAGGGTCCAATTACACCCATAATTTCGCCATCATTTACTTCTAATGATAGGTTTTGGATAATCTTTTTGTCTCCATAGCTAAAAGATACATCGTTAAATTGTACTTTTGCCATGGTTTTCTCCTAGTTGTTTATTTGAAAATCTTGTCGAACTTCTCTAAGATTTCTGCACTCTGTTCAGCGATTGCCTTGTCATCCGCAACCATTGCACGAGCGATAATTTCATCTAATGATAGTGTGCCTTCCTTCTTAACATCTCCACGGATTGGCATTGTGTCATTCTTCGCAAGAATTTCTTGTCCTTCCTTAGAAAGGATGTAGTCATATAAAGCCTTACCACCTTCTGGGTTTGGTGAGTCTTTGAGTAATGCGATTGGACTAGATACAGCGATTAAATCCTTTTCTGGATATGTGAAACGAATTGTAGAACCCTGATCTGCTAGAGATTGTGTAACATAGTCAACACCAATCGCAACCTTATAAGCACCAGCTGCTACCTTTGTATGTGTAGAAGTTGTACCTGATTCTAATTCAGCACCGTGTTCCTTTAACTTCTCGAAGAATTCAACACCATATTCTGGGTTATTCATCAAGCTAGCTACTAAGTAGAATGTTGTTCCGGATTCACCTGGGTCTGTCATAACAATCTGTCCCTTGAACTCATCCTTTAATAAGTCTTTCCAAGTCTTTGGAACTTCATTTTCTGGAACTGTGTTTGTGTTTGTTGTTAATCCCATAACGACAAGACGTGCGCCTGTATAGAAGTGTTCTGGATCTTTGAACTTTTCATCGATATTAGCAGCTTCTGGAGATTCATAAGCTTCTAAGATTCCCTGTTCCTTGAATGTTACATAGTTGGATGGGTCACCAATCCATACTAAGTCAGTTGCGATTTGACCAGACTGCTTTTCTGTCGCAATCTTTGTGGCAACCTTAGATGTACCAGCTGCGTAGTAGTCTAAAGAATATTCTGGGTGAGCAGCTTCAAATCCTTCCTTTAAAGCTTCTAACTGTTTTTCCTTTAATGAGGAGTACAACATAACCTTTGACTTTCCACCTGAGTTTGTATTTTCAGTTGTTGTAGTGGAAGTTGATGCAGGTTTATTTGTGCATCCAATTAACATTGCGGATGCTGCAAGTAGTAAGAAAAATTTTTTCATGATTTCTTTCCTCCTGAGTTCACTTACTAACCATATTGTAGGAAGACTAGTGCATATTTAAAACTTAAAAATTGTGATATTATGTGAATATCAAATATTTAAATATCTAGAAAAGTGCCTACTTATGAATGAATCTACAAAATTACAGAACAGTATTGATAGATTACGAAAGCGATTGATTCTGATTGTCGCATTGTTTTTCATCTTCGTAAGTCTATTGTTGTTTAAGAGTATCAATGACTCTAAAAAGAAAAGTTTGATTGATTATCACATCAAAACTCAAGAAAACTTCAAGAATCTAATGGCACACTCCTTAGATACTGTTCGTTATGCAGCTTATAATACCTTCTATTCAAGTGAAGCCATCAGCTTACGTAACGCAACGGATTTATCCCCAACACAAGCCACAAAATACCTGCGTACCTTACATGCTTTAGATAGTACAAATCCATTTATTCATTCTATTTATCTATTAAACAAAGCATCCAATACGGTATATACAACCAGTTCGGGATCATCTGTCTTAGATCAATTTCAAGATAAGGATGCTTTTACACCTAACACCCATTTATTGCGCCTACGCCAACTATCAAAGAACGTTTGGGTTTATACATTACAATTTACGGATTTTCGCGATACAAGAGTATCCATGGTTGTAAATATTGACGCTTATTTATTCAATCGTTCTCTATTTAGAGATACAGAGGCTACTGAATTTATATACGAACCAGAAATGGATAAGTTTTTCAGTTCAACTGCAGATTCTAGTCTACCGATTGAAACCCTAGACTTTACTTCCGATAATGATAGTCACTTCAAAATCATCGGTGACTATGTATACTTCTACTCTTACCAACAGGACTATAGTTTATATATCATCAAACAGGTAAAATCTAATACTATCATCAGTAGTATTTCTTCGTATCTTCCATTATTTTTAGAGATTATTGTTATCACATTTATCCTGATTTTGATTTTAGGATATTTCATCAATAAGTATTACTACACACCTCTCTATGAAATCATGGATAAGTTTGAACTTAAAGTCATCTTCTAAGAACTCCGTGAATAACGCTGTTACACTCTGGATTCATGACCAACAACACAAGATGGAAGAAGCAATGCACAAAGCCAAGCAAGACTATCTTACAAAACTCCTCTTGAATCAAAAGCTTCCTCTATTAAGAAATACCTTAGATTTTGATACAGCAAGTGATATCTATATCTGTATCTTAGATAGTCTGATCCAATAAGAAATATTCTGACATTCTTCGGTGAACAGAAAGAAGTACATACCATTAACAACCTACATACTGTCATCTCAAATACAGTAGATATTGATGGGCTTTCTAATTATGCGAAAACACATCACATCAAAGTGTTTCTCGGTGATGCAAAACCTTTCTCAAGAGTATATACCTCGTATCAAAAACTATCCCAACTCTATTCCCTACGTATCTTAGATTCTACTAAATTCTTCTATACAGAATCTGATATGCCACATTTCATGACAAATTTCTCTACAATTCAAGAAGCAGAACAACAATTACTCTATACACTTCGAGCATGGTCGCAAAGAAGAGATAACAACATCCTTCCAAGAGTGGTTTAATCTTATGAAATCCTTGCATTACAATTCGCTATTATTCTTCTATACAAAGTTATATTCTAGCTTACGTGATCGTATTCGTTCTATCACATCCATTTCAAGCTTACCAACCTACCAGTTTGAAAATAAGCTGAATACAATTACAGATATCCAAGAGATTAACTCATATATCCTAAATCTCATGCATGCATATAGTCAGTATCTTGCCAATATGAAAGAAGAAAAAGATACTCGATCTAGTATCGAATGCGAAGGATTATATTGATGCACATTTATGTGATACAGACTTAACTGCTGATAGTGTTGCGGAATCTATGGATTATAACGCTACCTATTTAAACCGAATCTTTAAATCCCAATATGAAATGTCCATGAAGGAATACATCAATATCAGCCGTGTAGAACTAGCAAAAGAAGCTTCTCGTCGAAACAGATTTATCCACGTTAGAAATCTCTGCACAACTCGGTCTTGAAAAACTCAAATTACTTCTATACATTCTTTAAGAAACATACAGGTAGTACACCAAATCAATATCGTATCGATCACATAAAACATAAGTACATTTTACTTATGTTTTTTTCTTTTGATAGTACAACATATGTATTTGTTTCACTATTTTATCAAACAATCATTTTTCTTTTTATATTTTTCATTGTACAATAAATACCGAGCTATTACATAAAAAAGAAGGGGGCTCATTTATGGAACTAAATTATAGAAAATGTGCAGAAGAAATCTTTGCGACACTTGGTGGTAAAGAGAATATTATCAGTGCTGCACACTGTGCCACACGCTTACGTCTAGTGATTGCGGATAACAGTAAAGTTGACGTAAAGGCATTAGAAAACGTACAGGGCGTTCAAGGCGTATTTAATTCTAGTGGACAATTACAGATTATTATCGGTACCGGTACTGTGAATAAAGTTTACGATGAATTCATTGCGATCAGCGGAGTAACTGCTGGCAGTAAAGATGATGTAAAAGGCTGCAGCAGCTTCACAAATGCCATGGTGGAAACAACTAATCAAAGACACTTGGTGATGTATTCGTACCTATCCTACCAGCTATCGTAGCTGCTGGTTTAATGATGGGTCTTGTAGAAGCGTTGGGTAAGGCAATTCCATCCTTTGCGACAACAGACTGGTATGCATTCTTAGACATGGCTTCTAATACATCCTTTGCATTCTTACCAGTACTTGTTGCGGTATCTGCTGCACATGTATTCGGTGGAAACATCTTCTTAGGTGCTGTTATTGGACTTATGATGGTTCACCCAGCACTCACAAACGGTTGGAATGCCGCAAATGGATATGAAGTTTGGTATCTATTTGGTAAAGGCATTAACATCTTTGGCTATACACTAGGGCAAGTCAACCAATTAGGCTATCAAGGACACGTTATTCCAGTTGTGATTGCCGTATGGGTAATGAGTAAGATTGAAATCAAACTACACAAGATTGTCCCTGAGATGATTGACTTATTGTAACACCACTTACAACTGTACTCGATTAACAGCTTTAGCAACATTCATGGTCATTGGACCTATTTTTGCGACACTTGAAACTTGGGTATTATCTGCCGCAACAGTACTTGTTGCCAATCCTATCGGTGCTCTAGCAATGGGTGCTCTATATCCTATAACAGTTGTCATGGGTCTACATCACATGTATAACACGATTGAATTGGGCATGCTTAGCACAGGCGCATTAAACACATGGATGCCTATCGCTTCTGCCGCAAACTTTGCACAATTTGGTGCCTGCCTAGCAGTCGGTCTAAAGACAAAGAACGCAAAGCGTAAGACAATTGCTATCCCATCCGCATTATCTGCTTCCCTAGGTATTACAGAACCAGCTATCTTCGGTGTAAACTTACGCTTGATGAAGCCATTCGTATTCGCTGCGATTGGAGGTGCAGTTGGTGCTCTAGTAGGAGCTATCTTCCACATCGGCGCAACAGCCAACGGTGTAACAGGTATTCCTGGCTACCTCATCGCATCAAATCCACTAACATATACTATCCTGCTACTTGTAGCAGGCGGAACATCCTTTGTACTAACGTTCTTATTCTGGAAAGAAAATGATGGTGAAGAAACAGAAACAACCTCATCTACTCCTGTTCCTGTAACACCACAAGTAGAAACAATTATCACAACAGAAAAAGGTACAGTCCTTTCTCCAGTGAAGGGAAAAGTCATTCCTGCAAGCGAAATCCCAGATCCAGTATTTGCAGGTGAAGCGATGGGTCAATCCGTTGGTATTGTCCCAACAGAAGGAACAGTTTACGCTCCATTTGATGGAACAGTGATGATGTTATTCCCTACAAAACACGCAATTGGATTACAATCTAAGGACGGTTTAGAAGTACTCATTCACGTCGGTGTTGATACAGTACAGATGAATGGCGAAGGCTTTGAAGCATTTGTAAAACAAGATGATGTTATCCATGCTGGTGATAAATTAATTACTTTCGACCGTGCTAAGATCAAAGACGCAAATCATCCAGATACTGTGATCGTTGTATTAACAAATAGCGCTAACTTCGAAAAGATTGAAAAAGCCGCATAAATACTTAAAATATTATTTTTTTGAAAAGATATAGTAATTATTTTCATAAAACTATATCTTTTTTTCATATTTTTACATTTTATATATAAAAACTTCTAAAAAGAATTTGGTATGATAAGGACATTATTAAAAGGGGTATAACTTATGGAACGTGAAAAACTCTCATCACGCCTCGGCTTTATCTTATTATCCGCAGGTTGTGCAATTGGCTTAGGCAACGTCTGGAGATTTCCGTACATCGTCGGACAATATGGTGGAGCAGCCTTCGTACTAATCTATATTGCATGTTTAATATTACTAGGTCTACCAATCATCATTATGGAATATGCAGTCGGTAGAGGCAGCCAAAAAAGTCTTGCCCTTGCCTTTGATGAATTAGAACCAAAAGGAACCAAGTGGCATATTTATAAATGGTTCGGAATGGGCGGTAATTACTTGCTTGCGATGTACTATACAACTATCACAGGTTGGTTATTACTATACTTCTTTCAAGACATTACGTGGAGACTTCAATGGTTTAGACGCAACTGCAGTTGGCGAACAATTTCGGTAGTCTAATGAACCAACCACTTACAATGTTTATCTTCATGGCAATTACAGTCATACTCTGTTTTGGCATCTGTTCTAAAGGACTACAAAACGGAGTAGAAAAAATCACTTCTAAAGATGATGGTTGCCCTACTCATCTTGATGGTAGCACTAGGAATCAACTCCATCTTCTTAAAAGGAGGACAAGCAGGACTAGAGTTCTACCTCAAACCAAACCTAGCAGCCATTCAGGAAGTTGGTATTGGTAAAGTTATCTTCGCAGCGCTAGGCCAATCCTTCTTTACACTCAGTATCGGTATTGGCGCAATGACAATCTTCGGCAGCTATATCGATAAAAAACGAGCACTCACTGGCGAAGCATTACACGTACTAGGACTCGATACACTTGTGGCAATCATGGCAGGCTTCATTATCTTCCCAGCATGTTTCGCATTTGGTGTAGAACCATCACAAGGACCAAAACTTATATTTGTGACATTACCAAATATATTTAACCACATGTTCTTAGGACAATTATGGGGAGCATTATTCTTCTTATTCATGTCCTTCGCAGCTCTTTCAACAGTTATCGCTATCTTCCAAAATATGATTGGCTTTAGCTCTGATCTAACAAAAAGTATCCGTTAAGAAATCCTCACTCATCAACGCAATCGTCATTATTGTATTATCACTACCATGTATATTAGGATTTAATGTATTGCAAAACATTACACCGTTAGGTGCAGGCACAAATATTATGGACTTAGAAGACTTTATCGTTAGTAATAACCTACTACCAATTGGCTGTCTAATCTATCTTCTATTCTGCACAAGCAAATATGGATGGGGCTTTGGTAACTTCCTTGCAGAAGCAAATGAAGGAAAAGGCATCAAATTCCCTAAATGGGCACGCCTATATGTGACCTATATTATTCCACTTATCATCATGTGGATCTTTATCCAGGGATATATCAGCACATTTATGAAAATAAACAAAGATAGTATAGAGTTTTCTCTACACTATCTTTCTTTATGAATACTAATTTTAATACTGCATTAATTGTTTACAACCTTGAGTCCTAAACTATTCGCTACTTCTTCTGCCTTTGATCCCTTAGGTGTACGAATCTCGACATCTGGATTATTACTTGCTGTGAAATAAAATACATCTGTAATTTCTGTTACACTTGCAGGAATTTCTATATACTTAATTACTTTTGCATTCGCAAATACATTAATTCCAATTTCCTGCATTCCATCTGGGAACTTAACAAATTCTAAGGAATTACATCCGTTGAATGCATTATCACCTATACGTTCTAAAGAACTACCTAAATGGATAAATTTTAGATTTACATCAAGAGTAAATGCAGATTTAGAGATAACTCTAACTGTATCTGGTAATACGATTGCCTCACAAGTTTGATTATTTGCTAAGCCACGCTCTGCAATCGCAATGACTGGTTTTCCATTAATGGTTTTTGGTACATTAATTACCTTATCTTCTGAACTACAGCCGTAGATAGCATAACCTTCTTGCCATTCTTCATATGTGAAAGTACTTTTTCATCTGTCTCTGGGAAGTCTTTGAAGTTCTTCTCTGTTACTTCAGAGTTGTTTGTAGTAGTTGTGTTATTTTCAGTTTCCTTTGTTTCTGTAGTTGAAGTACTTGTTGTAGTATCTTGTTTTGGTTCTTTAGGTCCACAGCCTACTAAACCTGATAAGAGTACTGCTGCACATAGACCTGATAATAATTTTTTGTTCATATTATTCCCCTTTAGTCATTTACAACTTTAAGACCTAGACTATTCGCTACTTCTTCTGCTTTTGATCCTTTTGGTGTATGAATTTCTACATTCTTATTTGAATTTTCCGGGAAGTAGAATAAGTCTGTTATTTCAGTTACACTTTCAGGTATTGTGATCGATTTGATTGATGGTGTGTCTGAAAATACCAATTCACCAATTGATTTTGTTCCTTCCGGAAATACAACAGACTCTAGAGAACTTGCTCCTAAAAATGCGTGATCATCTACAGTTTCTAAAGATGTTCCTAAATAAATGTACTTCAATGCTTTATCTCGACCAAAAGATGACTCTCCAACATATCTTACTGTATCTGGTAAGACGATTGCCTCACATTTTTCAAGATTTGCCATACCACGCTGTGCAATCGCTATAACAGGTTTACCTTTAATTTCCTTTGGTACACGAACAACCTTGTCATCAGAAGTACAACTATAGATAGCATAACCTTCTTGCCACTCTTCATATGTGAAGTACTTTTCATCTGTCTCTGGGAAGTCTTTGAAGTTCTTCTCGGTTACTTCAGAGTTGTTTGTTGTAGTTGTGTTATTTTCTGTTTCCTTTGTTTCTGTTGTTGAAGTACTTGTTGTAGTATCTTGTTTTGGTTCCTTAGGTCCACATCCTACTAAACCTATAAGCGTGATTCCTGCACATAAGCCTGATAATAATTTCTTGTTCATACTATTCCCCTTTAGTCATTTACTACTTTAAGTCCTAAGTGATTAGCTACTTCTTCTGCTTTTTGATCCTTTTAGGTGTATGGATTTCTACATCTGGATTACAGTTTTTCTACAAAATAGAATAGTCTGTAATTTCTGTTACACTTTGCTGGAATTGTAATGGATTTAATTGACTCTGTACCCCAGAATACTAATGTTCCAATACTCTTTGTGCCTTCTGGGAAAGTTACTTCTTCAAGAGAACTACATCCATTGAAGATATCATCTTCGACTGTTTCTATTGACTTACCTAAGTGTACATACTTTAGAGATTCATCAATCGCAAATGCAGTTTTCGCAAGATAACGTACTGTATCTGGTAAATACGATTGCCTCACAATTCTTTCAAAGTTTGCATAGACCACGTTCTCCAATTGCGATGACAGGTTTACCTTTGATTTCCTTTGGTACACGAACAACCTTGTCATCAGAAGTACAACTATAGATAGCATAACCTTCTTGCCATTCATCATATGTGAAGTACTTTTCATCTGTCTCTGGGAAGTCTTTGAAGTTCTTCTCTGTTACTTCAGAGTTGTTTGTAGTAGTTGTTGTGTTATTTTCTGTTTCCTTTGTTTCTGTAGTTGATGTACTTGTTGTAGTATCTTGTTTTGGTTCTTTAGGTCCACAACCTACTAAACCCACAAGCATGATTCCTGCACATAATCCTGTTAATAATTTCTTGTTCATAAGAATACCCCCTATATTTTCATGAATAGTATTAATAATATTTTGTTGTTAATATCAATTAAACTGATTTAATCTTCTCACAATTATATATTGTTGAACACATTAAAATCCTTAAGTCTTTATAATTTTAAGATCATTATTACTTTAATTTTTTCTTAAAAAATGCCGAAGGCACCACAAATGATATTCATGTGTTTCCTTTCGGCTTTTATTTACGTTTTACTCTTATTGTTTCACAAATTTTAGGATATCTTCATACTTGTATACGCGTAGGTAACTGAGTACACAAATCACAACTACGAGTGTGATGATACTTCCGAAGATACCACGAATGATTCCCAAGGCAACTTGATATGCAACAAAAGCTAAAACTGTGTAAATCAAACCGTTTGTAATCTTCTGTCCACCAGTTGCTTGGTATAGATACCACAAACCACCAACTGCAACTGCCAAACACGCAAGAATTAATAAAACTCTAACTGGAGTCAACCAACCTAATGGTGTACATAAGATAACCGCTTTACCGATTGCGGCCGCAAACAACATATTTATTCCAATGCGATATTGATTCATATCATTCCCTCTATCTTTCTATTTCAATAAACGATTCATGTACTTCTTTCGCAACTTCTCGCCCGTCTTTAATTGCGGCTGCGATTGATTGAGGACCTAAATAGGCATCCCCTACAATTAGTACATTTTCTATTGTACTCTGGTGTTGACCAGAAGTCAAATTTAGATTTTTGTCGAGAACACTGAAGTCTACTTTCTGTCCAATAGCTGCCACAACCAAATCACATGGAATGATATGTTCACTACCTTCTACCTCATGGGTTGATCTTCTTCCACTTTCATCTGGTTCACCAAGCTCCATAGTAATAACCTTTACACCAGTTACTTTACCAGTTTCATCACGTAATACTTCTTTAATATTCTCTAAGAAATGGAATGTAACTCCTTCATTGCGTGCATCTTTGATTTCTCCCTTGTGCGCTGGCATCTCTGCTTCGCTACGACGATAAATAATTTTTACATCATCCATGATACGCACAAGACTTCTTGAGCAGTCCATCGCAACATTACCACCACCCCATACAACAGCGTGTTTGTAATTTTCCTTGTAGAAATCATGCATGTGTTTAATGTTTAAATCATGCAGTAAGGTTAACCCTGCAATACAGCCACCTTTCGCTTCAAGACCAAACATATTTTCTACTTGGGCACCGATTGCGACTACAATACGGTCAAACTTCTTTTGTAAGTCACTAAATGGGATATCTTTTCCAATTGTCGTCTGGAAATGAAATTTTACACCAGCAGCCGTAAGTTCATCCATCAACTTATCAATAAAACTTGTATTGAAGCGAAACTGTGGAATTCCTGTATAACAAGCACCACCAGCACGATCATTCATATCAAATACTTCAACATCATATTCACCAAGTTTTAAAAGTGTCTGAATACTATATAACGTTGCAGGTCCTGCACCAATATATGCAATTCTCTTCTTTATCATCGTAAATTCCTCTAGTTTCTTACTTTCCTTGTTTTGCGTCTTTAATATCTGTCACAAACCACTTTCCATCATCTTGTTGTTCAAGAGTGATAATCGAATCCTCATTGTTATACTTCTTATCTTTTAACTTTTCTGTATAAACAGAATAAATCTTATCTACAAGCTGTTCCATCATGTACTTTTTAGCAGCCTCATCGCCATCTTTCTTCTGCATTTCCGTTGCTTCAACAGATAGTGTAGAAATTAACGCTTTATACTCTTCACCTGTAAAATACTTTTTAATATCAGCTGTATCTAAAAAAAAAGTCCATTGAGAAAGTTACTTCATACTTTCTCTCATTTACTTCTTTTCACATCTTTGATTTTTGGATTTTCAAATGAGGAAGTTCTAATTTCCTTTTCAATTTCAGCTAACTTTTTCTTCGCATCATCAGATAAATCTGTTGATGAAAAACTTGCTGGTGTTTTAAAGGAAGATTCAATCGCATCGCACATCTTTTGAACATCTTCACTGGATTCTTCCTTCGCTTTTTCTGTATCTCCAGAATCTAATGCATTTATAAATGTTTCTGCTGTTTTCTTAGCTTGTGCTTCAGGTGTTGCCTTACCACATCCTGCTAATACCAATAACATTGCCAACATTAATTTTGTAAATTTCATACTGTACCTCACGTTTTTCTGTATTCTACTGTATCATATTTCTGGCTAATATGATTTGAATTCAGTATCGATATTACGTATAATAATTACATCGCCGACATAGCTCAGTTGGTAGAGCAACGCACTCGTAACGCGTAGGTCGCAGGTTCAATTCCTGTTGTCGGCACCATGATACTGATATGCCCTAATCAAAGGGCTTTTTATTTTCATAAAAAGCATCTCCCTTTGATATGCATTTGCACATGGAAGATGCTTTTATTTTATTTCTCGTTATATTTCTTTAATTCAAGATTTACACATTCAACATCCGATATGACCGGAATGTACTCTGTGCCACGTTTTTGACGTGTTTCTGCACCCTTACCTGTAATCAAGATAACTGTGTTGCCTTGCACATTTGCGGCGTCTTTAACTGCACTTGCAATAGCTTTTTCACGGTCAATGATGATTTCATATGGTGCCTTTTCTTTTTCAACAGCTCTTGCGATTTCCTGGGCAATTGCGAGTGGATCTTCTTCCCCAGCATCCTCTTCTGTTAAATAAATGTAGTCAGCGTATCTTCCCTGCAATTTCACCTAAGTCATGACGGCGATCTTGTGCCTTCTTACCAGGGCAGCCAAAGATAATCGTTGCACGATATCCAGGATACTCATTTCGTACAGATTCAAATAATTTCTGAAAAGATAATTGGTTATGTGCATAGTCTACAATTGCGGTAATCTTTTTATCATTCGATGTATAGATTTCCATACGTCCAGGAACCTTCGCATGATAGAGACCTTCTTGAATATCACTGACAGGAATGTCATATAAACGTGCTATCGCAATCGCACAAAGCGCATTGGATACATTGAATAATCCCTGGCATTGATAACTTAAACTCTTCATCAAAGTCACTTCCACGCACTTTAAAGACAATATCATTTCCAACTTTATGAACATCATAGCCATAGAAGTCCGCAGTATCATTTGTCTCAGAGAATGTAATCACCTTCTTAGCAGCTTTAGCTGCTTCTAGAATCTCTTCACAGTGATCTGAATCTAGATTTACCAGTCCATATGTGCATTGCTCAAAGATACGTAGTTTAGACGCAAAGTAATCTTCCCATGTTGGGATGTTCTACAGAAGATATGTGGTCATAGCCAATATTTAGAAATGCCGCAACAGAGAAGTTCACACCTACAACACGGTCATACTTCAATGCTTGGGAAGATACTTCCATCGTCACGAAATCAATCTTCGATTCAACCGCATTTCTGAAGTGTCTTTCTAGGTCGAGTGGCTCTGGTGTTGTTAAGTGTGATTCGAAACGCTCAACACCATCATAGGTACCAATTGAAGAAATTACTGCACTTTCATTTTTACCAATACGTCCAAGATATGTATCGAGAATCGCCTTTACATAATATGTCGTTGTGGACTTTCCTTTGGTACCAGTAAGCCCAATCACATTTAGTTCCTTCCATGGATCGTTGTAGTACATCGTCGCAAGGTTTGCCATCGCATAACGCACATCCCTTAGTGGAATCCATGGAATATTCACTTCTGGATATTCCACTTCACTAAGATATGCAAAGGTACCCTTATCTACCGCATCTTGTAAATACTGTGCTTTAAAGTGTACGCCTTTGCACAAGAATAATGTATTACTAACAACCTGTTGTGAGTCACAAGACACAAGTTCTACAACAGTATTCATGCATGTATCAGATAAGCAAACATCTCCTAATACATTCTTCTCTTGTAAAAAAGAGATATAATCCTTTAATAAATATTTTTTCATCTAAAACCTCCTATACATGCAATGGTTCACGGTCAAAGAAGCGAATACACTCTTCTGCTAAAACCTCCATCGCATCGATATAGAACGAAGGTAGTCCATGGTATTCACGGTATACAGATAATTCTGTACAACCAAGGATTGCGCAGTCACAACCAGCATCTCTAACTGCCTTATCAATTGCCGCAAAGGTATGACGGTTGCCCTTTTCTCCACGTTTGATTTCATCGTAGATTAAAGACATTACCTTTTTTTGAATCTCAGCATCTGGCTGCCATGCTTGCATACCTGCCGCTTCGATTTCACGACGATAAACACCAGTCATAATCGTACCATCCGTCGCAAGAATCGCAACCTTCTTATGATTTGTCTTTGCTAAACGTTTTACCGTCTCACGTGGCATATGAATAATTGGAATCGAGATTTCCTTCTGTAAACGGTCTGCGAAGTAGTGTGATGTATTACATGGAATCGCAATACAACAACTACCACAATTCTCTAATAAATGACAATCATGCAACATGCGTTCATATACAACATTCTCATTTCCAGATAGGATTGCAGTTGTACGATCTGGCATCTTTGTATCAGATAGTATCATTGTTGGAATATGATCTTGGTCACAAACCGCATCGGTACGATCTAGAATCCATTGATATAAGATTTGTGTTGCCTGTGGTCCCATTCCACCTAAGATACCTAATTTATCTTTTGTCTGTTCCATACATGACACCTCTAAGATTTCTTTACTGCGTATGTCTCGTAATTCTTTCTTTGTCGTTTTAAATCATACCAAACCCATAAACGATGGAAGAGATTCTTTTCTCCCTTATATACAAGGGAGTTTGTCATCTTGCCTTCTTTTTCTAGTTGTCTCATCTTGTCATGGTAAGAAGATACGATAAAGTCTCTTGCGACATCGGATGGTACAACTTGCCATAAGCTTTCATTCTCGCAAATTTCAAATGGAAGTTCTTTGTCTTCAATGTAATCTTCCACTAGGTAACGTGCGATATTAAAACCTGCACCTGTTACATAGTAATTACTTCTACCTTGGCGGCAGTTAATTTCAAATAGTTTTAACTTGCCATCACGTTCATCATATTTCATATCGAAGTTAGAGAAGCCAACGTAGTGAATATCTTCTAAGAACTTCTTTAACTTCATGCAGATTTCTTCATTTTTCTCTGTCATGATAACCGCATGGTTTCCTAATCCATGAGGTGTATGTTCCTCAAGTAAGACATGACCTAAGCACATCATCTTTACCTTGCCATTCTTATCAGAATAGTTTGTTAATACACGCATGTAGGAATCATCGCCAGGAATACAATCCTGAATAATCATCGTATCTGGATAACCAGCCGCATAACAACGATCTAATACATCGTATAATTCTTCCATTGTCTGTAAGAGGAAAACTTTGTCATTGCCTTCAAATGGATGTTCCCAATAGGTTACAGAATTAGATGGTTTACATATGAATGGTCCTGTAAATGGCAGCGTAAAATCATGACCCATCTCTTTATGATAGATAAATGTTGCCGGATGGTCTAAGCCATACTGATCACACATCTCATAAAACTTTTCTTTGTTGATGAGGGTATTTAAAAGTTCAGCGTTAATTCCTGCTACGATACAGTTCTTTGGAAATAGATACTTATTTTCAGCAGCTAGCTTTACATACGCATCACCACAACCAATCACAAATACTTTTCCATCTTGATGACTGTTCGCAAACGTCACAACATTCTTTACATACGCATCCGCATCTTCATTATTTTCACATGCATGATAATCAATGAAAGAACTACGATATGCAGGTCCAGATAAATATTTACCAAAACATGTAGAACGTAAACCATATGCCTCATGGAACGCTCTAGCGACTGAATATACGTTTATATCTCCACCAAATAATAATGGATAGATTTTTTCCTTCATAAATAGCCTCTTTTCTTTCAATGTACTTTGTCTATTATACTACACAGTTGTTTCAATACTTAAAACAGTCCAGCAAGCATGAATATAGAGAGTAGAATTGCATTGATACTCATGATAAATACTACAATTCCAGTTGTAATCATAACCGGATTGATTCTCTTTGCGATAAACACACTACAACGATCTAATGGCTGCTCATCCACCTAAATAGACTTATCAATCAAAGGGATATTCTCTAAATTTGTATCACGTTGGATTGTCATTAGATAATTCCCTGGTTCTGCCTCAAACCAAAAATGTTGCCGAGCATAATAGGAGAATGAACTTCTTTCAACTTTGATCGTTGTACGATGTAATGGGATTTCTCTACCGGTTTCCACCTCATTTACCACAACATTCAATCTCGGATAGGCAAATGTACCTCTTGATACCCTGAAACCAAATCGCATAACTACCTTTGTTCAGTGATTGTAAACTCATCACAATCAAGCGTAGCTTGCATTTCAAAAGATACTCTTTTCCCAAATTTTCTTTAAAACGTATTACAAACACAATTGTACCAATGAGACACAATATGCCCTACTAGTACTATTAATATCACTAGAGTCTTCATTATTCCTCCATAATCATCCTCTCTATTTTATCAGTTTTATACCCTTATTTCATAGTTATTAGAAGAGATATTTTTATCCATCTATGCTATACTTGTCCTGTATATTTAAAGAATATTGAGATGACGAGGTAAATATATGTCTGCCAGATCAAGACAAGAGAAAAAGAAAGGTGGCGTCGGCAAGGTATTACTCATACTCTTAGCAGTTGTGAGTATTATCGCCATCGGTGTTTATATAGCCGGTGTTATCTATTTCCAACAGCACTTCTTTTACCGCACAACAGTTGGTAATACAGATGTTAGTTTCATGGATATAGATACGAGTGTTGATGCACTGAATAATGCTACAAACACGTATAAAATTAAAATTACTGCCCCTGGTGATAAAGTTTACGAAGTAAAAGGGAAAGATATCTCTTTGAATCTTGCAAGTAATGCGAAGGATTCTGTCGAAAAAGATATCAAATCACAAAATGTATTCACTTGGCCACTCTCTTTGATTAAACCAGAACACAAAGAGATTCAAGTAGAATATAGTGATACAAAGCTCCATAAACAACTAGAAGAATTGTTGTCACTCACAAAAGATCCAGTTAACGCAACAATTACGATTAATGATGATACCTACAAAGTTGTCGAAGCGAAATACGGTGCTGATACAGCAGCTGTACAGAAGGAAATTGATGATGCGATCAATAATCAAAATTATCAATTAACACTAAATACCGCAAACTTCACTGCTCCAGAAATCACATCCGACTCTGAGCAGGTTACAAATGCAGTAAAAAAGATTGATAGTTACTTAAAGAGTACAGTTTCCTATACCATCGGCTCTTCTAAAAAAGTTATGGATAAGGCATCTGTACTAAAAGTATTAAGTATCTCTGATACATATGATGTAACTGTTGATGACACAAAGCTACAGGCATACGTAGAAGAGTTAGCTTCAAACTTTAATACCTACGGTAAAGTTCGTACATTTAGAACACAAGCTGGGGATGATATTCAAATCGGTGGTGGTGACTACGGTTATATCCTAGATAAAGATTCAGAATTTACACAATTAAAGTCTGATCTTGAATCTGGAAAGATGGTTGAAAGACAACCAATGTGGTCACAGACAGCACAAGGTACTTTAGAAAATGATATTGGTGATACTTACGTAGAAATAGATTATACAAACCAAGTGATGTACTACGTACTCCATGGCGAGCGTGTATTTACATCCGACATTGTATCAGGAAATATTAATATGGGTAGTGGATCCCCAGATGGTGTATTCCGCATCAAATACCGTGTCACAAACACAAGATTAAAAGGTACAGACTACGATGGGTCTGAATATGATTCACCAGTTAATTACTTCATCGTATTCGCATATAACATCGGCTTCCATGATGCTCCATGGCAACCATTCTTCGGTGGTAACCGTTATACATATGCAGGATCACATGGATGTATCAACTTACCAAATGACTCTGCCGCATATATGAATGCAAATGTTCCAGATGATATTGCAGTTGTAGCGTATTACCGTAATCCGGTAAATCTAACCGGTACCGCTAACGCCAACTCAAACGCATATTCTTATCACGGATAGTATCAATGCCACTACACAGTGGCATTTTTTATTGCCCATAATAAAAAGCTCTCATTATTGTGAAATGAGAACCTTTAATATAGATTTAATTCAGCTTCCTGCTTATCCCAGATAGCGTAATCCGCCTCTCCACGATGGTCAGGAATGTGATACTTCTCTTTTAAAATCTTACCAAAATAAGCATTAACCTTCTTTGAACCATTCATATTCAAATGATCGCCACGGTCTAAAGTATCTGTTGTCCAATCAAGAGCGAGTACGTTATCCAACTTATTTAAATCATAATACGTAACATCATACTGATTGCATAACTCCTGAATCGTATCATGTCTTGCGTCACTCCAGTTTTTTGGAGATGGTACACTTACCACCACAAGTTCAACGTTATTCTCTTTACATAGTTGTGCAATCTTTTCAAAGTACTCTAACGTATCTGGATAAAGTGTTGTATCACGCTTGTTTGTCTTCATATACTGATCAGAGCCTTTATATGGACGAATTCTCACACGTGCATAATAACCTTTACATTGATCCGCATATGCATTCTCCTTGGTTGCACCAAGTAAATTAACACTGAGGTTGATTGTCTTATAGATATTGTGATGATGCAGTACAGGGAATAACTGTTCTGCCCACATCAACACGGAATCATCCTGGTTATAAACCGCATTCTTGCGGAATAAAGTATTGGCTTCTAACACCAATAGTTTTGGTTTCTGATGTTTCAATACGTCTTCTAGAACGGTATAGCAGTCATTTAAACGTTGTGCACTACCACCTAGATTATAGGAAGCGATACCCTGTTCTTTCCAATATTGGAAAGGAGAGAATGTATTACTGGCCTCACTGTCACCTGTAAATAGGACATCCAGTGTATTCTCTTTTTCTTGGCTCACTGCATTAATTTTTCGATTTACCAACTGAATGTCATATACATTTTCATATCCATTTGGTGTTACAAGATATGAAGTAACCATCAGTAAACATATCAAAACCAATAGAAACGCAACTGGTTTCAATGCTTTCTTCATACATACTCCTAACTGTTAAAAATGAGATACAAACTTATTCAGCTTGTAATCTTTGTACCATCGCAAGTAACGCAGCAGCGCTATTGAAGTTTGCTGGTACGATGTCGGATGCTGGAATCTGAATGTCATAGTGATCATTCAAAGCACTGATGATTGATAAAATATCAAATGAATCTAATACAGCATCGTCAATCAATGTTGTGCAGTTTTCAAAAATCCGCATCATCTTTAATATCGTTTAAAATTCTCTAATAGTTCTTCCATGTTTTTTCTCCTTTTGACGCTAGAATCCAGCGTACATCATTTTGATAATATCATATCCCGGTCCATACGCACCGAAGAATATAATATAGAATATCACAAGATACAGAATACTCCATCGTATAACGAGTGGTTTTGCTTCAAATACTTTACGAATTGGATAACCAATTTCTTTTAAGACATCCACAATCACCACAATTACAAACGCAACTCCCAACGGTGATGTAATCCCACGCATCCATACCAAGATATGGAATGGTTGACCAAGCATCCGCCCAATCAAAGCGTGTAAATAGGATTGAATCATCGTGATAATCTGTGCTCCAGAAGAAGCCGCAAATACCATCTCACCAAAACATACGATAATCATTAACTTTACAAAACGGAAGATACGATAGCCAAATCCATTTTGGTTGATATGGAACTTCTTACAGAAGTTCTCAGTTGGTTTCTCCATAAATAATTCTGCAGAATATCAAGATGAAGTAGTAAATACCATACAGAATGTAATTCCATTGTGGACCATGCCACAAACCATTTGATATCCATACACAGAATAAACGCAATCGCTGGGTCCAATATACTTTTGCGACTGTCTTTACCCTAGATGCTTTTTTTACACCACTTTCGTCAACTTCATCACTGGCTTTGAAAGGGATACTGGATAGAAAGATATAGTCTCTAAAAGAATGTACCTAATGTTATATGCCAACGATGCCAGAAATCTGAAGCACCTTTGGCAAAAGAATGGCTGTGTAAAGTTCTCTGGTAATACGATACCAAAGATTCTTGCACTACCAATCGCAATATCAATTGATCCTGAAAAAGTCCATATACAACTGAATCGTACAGAAGATTGCGACAACTAGTACAAGTCCACCGGATGAATCATGTGAGGCAAAGATGGAAGATACGACAGGTGCCAAATGGTCCGCAATCGCAACTTCTTAAACATACCCCAAAGAATACGCTCAAATCCAATAATCATATTCTCCTGTTCAATTGGCTTTCCTTCTGTTAAAGTTTCACCAATCTCAGAGAAACGCGCAATCAGGACCTTCCACAAGCGTTGGAAAGAATGTCGCAAACAACAATAACTTTTGCATAACATTGTACCGGTTCAATCTTCCCGCTATTGATATCCGCAAGATAAGAAACAAGTTGTAATGTATAATAACTAATTCCAATTGGAACCAAAATCTTTAACGGTGTAAATGATTGTTGGAACACCGCAAAGATTCCTGTCGCAAAAAAGTTTGTATACTTGAGAGCCAATAACACCGCAAGGTTTAACAAAGATTCCAGCTGTTAAAATACGACTCTTCTGTTTTCTTAAATACTTTTTTATCTACACCTTCTGGTGCCTTTTTCATCTCACCTAACTTCTTACCGATGAAGAAGGTAATAAGTGTTGTAACCAAACAATATACTACCAACCACTGTGACCAGACCCCGAAGAAGATAAGATTTGCAAGTAATAACACAACCCATCGATACTTCTGTTTTACAATCTGATATAACAACATCGTAATCGGCAGAAATATAACTAAATAACCTAAAGCGTTATACGATAAATTCATAAGTTAAATATCTTTCCATTCCTACAAAATAACATTCAATATTATAAAGTAGTTTTATAAAATTACACTATTTTCTACTGAAAAAAATTATTATTTTTTATCAAATTTTCACATGTTTCCCACTGTCATCACATATTTTGAACTGATTTTCTAAAAAGGACTATAATATAAGTAGTGTTAGTTAATACTAACCAGGAGGTAAGATAATGAATCAACAACAACTAGAACGAATGCATTCAGATTTAGGATTTATTGCTGCCTTGGACCAATCTGGTGGATCAACACCAAAAGCTTTACTCGCATATGGATTAGACCAAACAGCTTATGCAAATGACGAGGAGATGTTCGATTGTGTACATCAAATGCGTACACGTATCATCAAAACACCATCCTTCAACAAAGACGGTATCTTAGCCGCAATTCTATTTGAAAATACAATGGACCGTATGATTGATGGCAAGTATACCGCTGACTATTTATGGCAAGAGAAAGGAATCGTTCCAATCTTAAAGATCGATAAAGGCTTGGCTGAAGAAAAGAACCACGTCAAACTGATGAAGCCAATCCCAAATCTTGCGGAAACACTCAAACACGCCGTTGAAGATCGTCATATCTTTGGAACGAAAGAGCGTTCTGTTATCTACGACTACGATGAACAAGGTATTCGCGATGTCATCGCCCAACAGTTTGATATTGCTCTACAAGTATGGCATGCTGGTGCAGTCGCAATCATTGAACCAGAAGTCGATATTCATAACCCACATAAAGGCAGAATCTGAAGCCTTTATGTTAGAAGTCATCAAGGAACATCTAGCAAAACTAGATTCTGATGTAAAAGTGATGTTTAAGTTAACAATTCCAACTGTGAATAACTTATACGCGGATCTAATGAAGGATCCACATGTAGTACGTGTTGTTGCTCTATCAGGTGGATACTCACAAGATGAAGCTTGTCACCTACTATCACTCAACCACGGTATGATTGCGTCCTTCTCACGTGCTTTTGCACAAGATCTACGCTATCAACAGACAGACGAAGAATTTGACGCAACTGTAAAAGCAGCCATCGCCAAAATCTACGCAGCTTCCATCGCATAGTCAAGAAATACAGTCTATTGAAAATACCTGTGCAGAATACAGCACAGGTATTTTTTTCTCTTATTTCTATAAAAACTTTTACATTGTAAAGAAAAAAAGAGTATAGTATATGTATCATATTAGGCAAACTGCCTAATCACTTCCATTCATTCAAATGAATGGTGACTTTCTCAACAATATTTTACACAGTTCATTCAACTAGCATCCTTAAATACTACAACGATATTCTGACCTTTGCGAATATCAACTTTCTATGTTCATTGTTTGTATCATAAGGAGAAAGAAATGATGAAACTCTTAAAGAAACTTTTTGTCATCTTGGTATGCATAATGATGACAACCCCACTCTTACATACCGCAGTCATTGCAGAAGAAATGCCTGACGAATACAAAGAGTACACAAAGGATAATTACTGGGCTGAATTAAATTGGTTCCAAAATAATAACTATAAGGGGGTAGTTCCTACATATCTAAATGACTACTTTACAAGCAGTCGTTTAAGTTGGTATAACAGACTGAACTACAATGAATTAGTTCCATTTTTCCCAAGTACCGGATTATCAAGCAGTCCACAAGTAGATTCTGATGTGCTTGATGTGATTAATCAATGGTTTGGAGTATACGCGAAAGATCTACCACATAGACAACCTACTGATCCTACTCTTAATCGTTGGCCTGGTGGAAAACAGTGGAATCCATATAACTTTAATTACGCAACAGAATTATTAAATGAGGGAATCACCGACTATAATGCACGTGCAGATATACGAGAAAGAGGATTATCTAGCACAGCTGTCATTGAGCATATAATCGGTGATACAGTAAATTTAGATTTTGATGTAGATGTATCCCTTTTAAAGAAGACATTACTTACCCAATTTATCAGTATTCTAAACTCCGAATTCCCTGCGTATTATATGATGAAGGATAAAATGCCTGAGACTGCAATTACACAATCGGATGGTGAACTGGTATTCGTAATGGATTTGCCAAAGGGGCTAGAATCTCTTGATTCAACTACTTATACACTAACTGGTATTGATAATCTAACGCTATCCGTTACGAAAGAAAATGATGGCAGAAGAATCGTTGTAAAAGCTAGACTCAACGCACCTGCAAATTACGAGATGTTAAAAGATGTATACGCAAAGATACGTCTAGTAAATTCCGTGAAACTAAGCATCGATGGTCTCAAGGTAACTGCAGATATTGAACCAAATCAAAATAGTACTGTAACAGGATATGTTTATGGCGCATATGAACTCATACACACAACGGATAATAACGCCATTTTAAATCAAGATGCTACAGCGACTGAAACCGATAATCGACATCATATCGATCGCAATACAATCGTATTTGCCGGAAGACAACTTGCTAATGGTAAAGATGATGGAGGTCTTGCAAATAAGCCAGAACTCATCACATACTCACTTCGAGTCAGCCAAAAACAAAGTTACATTTATGAATGATAGTACAACCCATGCAGTCATCAATGTAGAGCCCTGGCAAGTCCATTGATTCAGATGTACTAACAAATCAATCCATGCCTTTAGATCCAAGCAGAGCTGGATTCTTCGCATTTAAAGAATGGAATACAGCAGCCGATGGTACAGGCACAGTATTTACTGGTAGTACAACTGTGAAATAGTGATCTGACAGTTTATGCAATCTATACAGCAGTTAACCAAGCGCCAGTACTAGAAGTACAGAATGCAACAATTTACCAAGGTGATAATCTTGACCTTATGACACTAGCCGTTTCCGCAGACGACTACGAAGATGGTAATATCTTAAATCGTGTCCAAACTTATAAATGATAGTGGATTTAATAAAGATGTACTCGGTAGTTATTCCATCACTTTATACAGGTCACAGATAACGATGGTGAAAGTGCCACAAAGATTGCGACTGTAACGGTTATCGCTAAAGCTAGTGCTAATCCAAAAACATCTGATACAACAAGCATTCCAATGTACGTTACACTATTTGGATTCTCTACAGTTGCGGCAATGATACTTTGGATTATCAAGAAACAAAAATTATCTACATTACAATAGCCACATTACTTAAAAGGGATTTGTCATTCAAACAAATTCCTTTTACTTTTCATTATTTATCTAGTAATTCAATATAACTGCCATATCCTTCCGCTTCCATCTTTTCAATTGGAATAAAGCGTAAGGAAGAACTATTGATACAGTAACGTAAGCCACCCTTATCACGCGGTCCATCATCAAAGACATGTCCTAAATGACTATCCGCATAACGGCTACGCACTTCCGTACGAACCATACCAAACTGTAAATCAATCTTCTCAGTAATCACATCTGGAATAATTGGCTTAGAGAATGCTGGCCATCCACAACCAGACTGAAACTTATCCGTGGACAAAAATAATGGTTCTCCTGAAACAATATCCACATAGATACCCTTCTGAAATAAATCATCATATTCATTTTGATAAGGACGCTCTGTCTTCGCATTCTGTGTTACTTCATACTGTAACGTAGTTAACTTCTCTTTCAACTCTTCTTTTGAAGGTTTGTTGTATTTTGTTTCTAATATATTTTTTCTAATATCTGCATTCATAGGATTACCTATCACTTTCTAACTGATTTTTTGTATAATGAGGTTGCGAGGTATGATATGGAACTGATTACAGAACTCATGGATCAAGCACAAATTGAGCGCTCATTAACACGTATCGCTCATGAGATTATCGAACGAGATAGTACATCTCCAAATGTATGTTTGGTTGGCATCAAACGCCGTGGTATTCCACTAGCGAAGAAACTAGCCGAAAACATCAAGAAGTACACAAATGTTGAACTTCCCGTCGGAGAGGTAGATATCTCTTTATATCGAGATGATCTTACAGAGCTTAGTGAAACCCCAAAGACAACTGGTATCAGTTTGCCAGAGAACATTCAAGATTATGTAGTAATACTCGTAGATGATGTTATCTACACTGGCAGAACCATTCGGGCTGCGATTGATGCAGTATTCTCGCATGGTCGTCCAAAAGCCATACAGCTTGCAGTACTGATTGATCGCGGTCATCGTGAATTACCAATACGACCAGATTTCGTTGGCAAAAATGTACCAACCTCTCGCGATGAACTCATTGACGTTTCCATCGAAGGTATCGATGAAGAAACAGTTGTAAAACTCTATAAACTATAAAACATCGGCGTACCGATGTTTTCTTTTCGTTATAACGCCGCGATTGCAGACTTAATCTTAGCGTGGTCTTCTTCAGTTCCCTGAACGTCAACCTTAGCGATTAATACACCACCAAAGTCCTTAACAATCTTATCACCAGCCACTGCGAATGTGTCCGCATGACGAGCCATAGAACCAGTCGCAACAACACCCTTTAAACCAGCCTTGTTGTTGTCTAAGAAGCTTTCAACTACACCTGGAACTTCACCATATCCATCTGTATATGTGAAGAGTACGTAGTCTCCATCAACCTTTTCACTACCATCAACGATTTGAATCGCATCTGTGTAGCCTAACTTCTGTCTTACTAATTCATCTGTATTTCCCATTCTTGTCACAAAAACAATTTTCATTTTTATATCTCCTTTTGTTCGTTAATACTAACTTATGTCTATAACGTACCATTAGTCAAAATTCTTTGCAAAAATATATGCTCATACCTTCTGGAGAACGATAATCTGTTTTGTACAAATATGATATTGTTTTACAAATGTCTCTACATCCTTAAAAATAATTTGATAAATAATTTGTATAATCCGATTGATAATATGCACGCTGGCTAACTAGCTTTAATATTTTTGATTCCATTGAGAATAAACTGTTTGATTGATGCGATTAACCAAATAAGATTCATTACTTTCTCGTAAGATAGACTGTTGATCCCCAAGTTACGTGTAATAAAGATGTTGTATAAATCATCTACACTTGCTTGAATTGTATTTTTCTCCACAACAACTTCAGATAAAAAGATTGCATGTTCAGAGAGTTCCTTAATCCAATGTTTCACTTCTTTCATCTTTTCTGGAAGTACTTCAACTCTAGCAAGTGACTCATCTTCAGGTGACACCAATCACGAATAATTAACTTTCCATGTTCACTCAAATGAGAAAGCACCACATTCATCGTGCTAGCTGCTTCATTACGAGAAAGATACGATAGTAATTCATGAAATACGCTCGACATAAAGATAATATCAAACTTTATATCAGTACTCTTCAAAAAAGTAAGGTCGATACAGCGAATCCCCTTTTCTTCCAGTAACATCTGTACTTGTCTTGAATTATCTAACGCATAATAATCCGCTTCAAAATATTGTATATACTCATAAACATCTTCACTTGGCCCTGAGCCAAAGTCCAATACACGTATTCCCTTTTTAACTTGTCCTTCCAAAGCACGCAACTTATCACTCATCGTTGAACGCATGCGTGCATAGTATGATTGTTCATTATGCATGTACTGATTTTCCTAACTCTAATTTATCTAAAACTGGACGAAGTACACGCATCATTGTCGGAATGATAATACCTGCCACTACCATCTCCAAGATACCATTACTTGTAATGACAGTAATAATCACAGTCGATACCGCTAACCCTGTTACACTAGCGTAAACTTGCCCAAAGAATAACCAAATTAATCCCATGACCATTAGTGTATGCATTAATGTCATACCAATCGCAATGATGGATTCTGCGATAAACGTATTCTTCTTAGCTCTCTTTAGTATTGTATACAACAAACCAGATAGGTAGCCTAATAAGATTCGAGGTCCAAAGGCAATGAGTAAACTCCAGAAATTGCCATGAATATCACCAACGGAATAGAATGGTGAGAAGCAGAAACTTGTTATCGTTGGCGCAAAAGTTGCCTTTAAAAAACTAGTTATTCCAAAGACAAATCCTAAAATTGCGCCTTCTGTTGGCCCAAGCAAGATACCTGCAAAGATAACAGGTATATGCATTGTTGTAATGGAAATTGCACCTAAACTAAGATAACCGATTGGTGTCATTGCCATAATGAGTTCAATCGCAATAAACATACTGAGAATCGTCATTTTTTGAATTCTTGTTTTATTACCCATTTGAATGCCTTTCTATATCTTATACTCCACCCATTTTCCTTGATGGAAACGAATTCGTAATAATGTAAACCTTGTTAACTGATCCGATAATACACCTAACCAAATACCCACTAAACCGAGCGAGAATACAGAGGTCAATACCCAAGTTAAAATTGGTCGGATAATTGTGACACTGATCAATGCCACAACCAATGTATATTTTACATCACCAGCGCCTCTTAAGCATCCACCATAAATAATTTGTGATATTTGAAATAGTACAATAACTGCCACAAAGCGAGCAATCATAACACCCATTTCAATTACGGATTCATCCGCAAAGAAGAACTGATTTAGTGTTCTTCCACCTACTAATAAAACTATCGCAAATACAACCGATATCACTACACCAATTAACTGGCATGCATGTCCATAGGTCTTTGCCAGGTCTGGTTTCTGTTGTCCAAGACTCTTTCCAATTAACGATACAGCCGCCACTTGCATACCGTCCCCAAACGCAAAGCCCAATGACAAGATGTTCATTCCAACCTGATATGCTGCAAACTGATCGGTACCTAGCTTTGCCGCAAGTACAGCAGTCGTCATAAAACCAACACGCATAGCCCAGTTTTCAAACAGAATATTCGCACCCAACTTTTGAATCGCATTAAATGTCCCAATATCCGGTTTAATCTTCTCTTCAAGAATATAGGGTATCGAAACATAACTATCTTTTTTAAATAATGATTGTATACTCATACCACACGCAAATACAGTACCTAATACCGTTGCAAACGCCGCACCAAATAATCCCCATTTTGGAAAGCCAAAGTTACCACCAATCAATAGATAGTTGAAGATGATATTCACGATGGATGATGTGACATTTGTGACCATCGCAATCTTTGTGTTACCTGCACCACGTTGTGCAGCGTTGATCACTAGTGATAATACATTGAATATCATTCCAATCTGTATCACCCTAAAATAAATCACTGCACCCTCATGCGTATCCACATTGGAACCACATATCACAATTAACGGATTGGCAAAAATCACTGTTACAACAGTTAACGCAATACATAACAGCATAACGATCACTACTGATGTCACTAATACCTGATTTGCGTTTCGTCGATTATTCTGTCCAAGTCTTCGTGCAACTAAGGCAGATACAGCGACGTTAATCGCAAAGAAGAAACTAAGACTGAGATACTTCGGTTGTAAAATCAACCCTGTAGCTGCCACTGCATACATGTACCCATGAGGAAACCATAAGTGTATCAATAATACCTGCAAGAGACACAAAACACTTTCCAGCACAGCTGGCCAAGCCATACGCATCGCTTCTGTATAATGTTCTCTAGCAATATTCTTTAACATCCTCATTTCCCCTATCTATTTGAAACCTCACTTCATTTGAAGTGAGGTCTTTCATTATGCGTTTAATTTCTTTTCGATATCTTCGATATCACTCTTCAACTTCTCTAAGAAAGCTTTCTTTTCTTCAACTTGGCGTTGAATACTACGAATTCTTTCATAGTCACTTGTTTCATATTCTTGTTCCTGAAGTCTATTGATTTCTTCTCTTACGATTGGAAGTTGAGACTTCTTATGGTCATAGGCTTCCTGAAGACGCTTTTGACTATCTTCACGCTTACCATTCCAGAATACTTCTTTTGCTTGTGTAAATGTATCCCACAACGCATCATTCTGATCACTTCCAGAATATCCAGCAGCACGCCATTCCTTATCTAATGCCTTCATGCGATCAGTCTTTTCACGACCATAATCCTTTGCGGCAGCGATTGTCTTCGCCTCTTCAATTAAGGCATTCTTGATACAGATGCTCTCCTTCTGCTTTTCATCGCGCTCTGTAAAGAACGCTGTTCTTTCATCATAGAAGCCCTGACGTGATGCGTTAAACTCATTCCAAAGTTCATCGTCCTTATCACGACCTGCACTACCAAGAGACTTCCATGCATCCATGAGACCATTCATCTTTTCAGATGTTTCACGGAAGTTATCAGTCTTCTTTGCAAGTTCTTTTGCTTGCTTGATTAAATCAAGTTTCTTCGCTTCATTTTCAGAATGTACTTGTGTTAGATTATCAAAATAGTTACGACGCTTATCATTGAATTGGTTACGATAGCCCTTGAACTGCTCCCATAAGGAATCATCTTCCACACCTGCATTACCTAGCGCTTCCCACTCATCCTGTAGGTTTCTAAATTCTGCCTGTGTTTCCTTCCAGTTTGTGGAATCTACTAAACTAGCAGCCTTTTCAATTAACTTCTTCTTTTCTTCCGCATTTGCGCTTTGACGTTGGCTTCTTACATTGAACTTTTCTAAAGTCTTACCAAACCAAATTGCATACTCCTCATCCTTTGGAGTATTCCAGTTCTCGATTGCTTCAAATTGCTTACGAATTTCTTCAAACTCTTCTACAGTTGAAATATTCTCTGCTTGGCGGCATAGTTCCTGCTTCTTACGAAGATCATTTTCCATATCTTCAAGTGCAGTATCATTATGGGAAGTACCGTATTCAATGCCGCCACCTAAATACGCTGGCTTTTGCCAAGAGAACATTCTATATTCTCCATTTGTTTCAATACCAAACCATCTACCGTGGCCATCATTTTGATCATCTTTTGGTAATACAAAATTACCATTTTCATCCTTTGCACCGTATAAAACTTCAACAACCTTACCCTCAAAAGTCTTATGTGCTTTAAAGCTGACCTTTGCTAATTTCTCATCAAATCCTTCTAACGTTTTCCAATTCATTGTAATTCCTCCTGTTTGTCGTGTAATACAAAAATCTCTACTAAATATTATACATGATAATTAAAGTGTTTGATGTTCGCGTTTTACATGTTCGTAAACAATTTTCGCCACATCCTCAACATTTTCTTTCTTGCCATTGCGCATCCATACAGTATAGATATTAAATAACGCACCTGAGTAATAATACAAGTGATATCTACGTAACTCATCTTCACCCTGTTCAAAGACATAGCTATCAATATAATAGTTGAGTCCATCCTGCAAGATAGAAGATAAATTCGATTGGTCTAAACATTCAATGAAGCGCTCGTAATTACAGAAATATAAAAATCCCGCAAGAATCATTTCATACGAGCGTACTTTTAAATCCTTGGCTTTTTGTACGCGAACAAACTCATCTACGATCATCTTCATATAATCGCTGAATATCTCTCGCTTACTACTATAATTACGATAATATGTCATACGTGATACACCAGCCATACGGCAAATTTCTGTAACCGAAATATCATCATATGACTTTGTTCCCATCAAGCGTATCAGTGCCTCACTAATACATTGACGATTGAATGCATTTTGTTGTTCCTGTTGCATAAATTCTCCTGATAGTTGTATTTTATCATATTTCATTATCTTCCTACTATGTCCAATCCCCATCAAGCATGCAGAAAAAGAATATTGAAACCGTTAGATTCCAATATTCTCTCATTATTTATAACCAAGAACCATATTTCTTGATATAGAACTCTTTACGATTTCAATCGTAGTACTATAAAGTGCCAAGATGATAATCAAATATATAGAAGTATCAAAATGGCATTTCCGTAAAAACAGTATTCTTTAGATTATCAAATAAACTATGGAATTGAAATACCTACAAAGATACTCAAACGCAGATGCTAGAGCTGAGTCTAGAATCGCACTTTGAATCAATGATAGACGCTTGATGTACGGATAAACTGTACAATCAAAATCTGAGAAATTAGACCTTCAATAAAACCAACCTGTCTCGGAAGTAATTCTGCATGAGCTAGTGTATTATATCCTAAAGATAAACCATAAATACCAAGAACGTCAGTACATCAAATACAGATGAGAAACCACCCATGACATTCATGAATGACACAAGTGAAAGTACTATTCCACTTATGTGGTTTCGTGAGAATTCGTCATCAACGTTATCCCATGGAATCGCAATCTGCTGAAGTCATAAATCAAATTTTGAATCAAAATCTGTAATGGTAACATCGGTAAGAATGGTAAGAAGATTGAGGCAGATGAGTACAGAGAATGAGCATTACCAAAGTTACTGGATAATGCCATCTTCATATACTTCAAGATATTACCATAAATACGTCTACCTTCATAAATACCATTGAGGATAACCGTCAAACTCTTCTCCAACAAGATAATATCCGCACTAGCTTTGGCAACGTCAGTACCATTATCCACTGAAATACCAACTATCCGCATCGTGAGACTCAGGCGCATCATTTCACCATCACCCATATAGCCAACTACATGGCCATTATTGCGTAACGCATCGACAACACGCTTTCTTTTGCATTGGAGATAAGCGAGCAAAGATATCATTCTTCTCTACAACAGAAGATAATTCCGAATCACTCATATTCTCTAACTCAGAACCTGTAACAGCTTTCTGATCACCAACCTTCATACCAACAAGACTTGCATACATGTTCAACAACGACAGGCGCATCACCAGAAATAACTTTTACGTGAACACCATGCATCGATAGAAAACCATGAATCGCTTCTTTCGCATCTGGTTTTGTGGATCGAGGAAAGCAATGATTCCTAAGAATGTCATATTTGTTTCATCTTCCGCATGGAAGACAGTTGTATCACCTTCAGTTCTTCTTCTTGCGGCAACACCGATGACATGCATACCTTCTTTATTTAATTCTTCCGCAAGAGCGTTGATTTTCGCAAGATCTTCTTCGTGAATATCCATGTATTCCTTCTTCACGCGAATACGACTACAACACTCTAATACAGACTCCAAAGCACCCTTTGTAATAAGTACTCATCCTGTGGCATTGAAGGATTTCTTCACATTTCCAGCCAAGTGCTTTCACCACCTGGATTAGAAATCAAAACACTCATTCTACGACGTTCAAAGTCATATGGAATCTCATCAGACTTCACATAACCACCAGCGTATTTGTGCGCATCATCCTCTTCCATACGGCCAAGATTTTGCACGGTCAATCAGATTCTTTCAACTCCCGTAGAGTAGTATGCATTCATCCATGCATAATTTCAATACCATGTGAATCCTCACCATTTGACATCAAGATATTTTGAGCTAAAGCATGATCCATCGTCAGTGTACCGGTCTTATCGGTACAGAACATCAATGGCACCTCAAATTCTGAATCGCAGACATATTCTTAACGTAATTGTCTCTTCTTCGCTAGGAATTTAGCACCCTTGGCAAGTGTTCCGTTGACAATCATCGGTAACATACCCGGTGTAATACCTACCGCAACAGAGATGAAAGAATAAGAAAGTCTCTAACCAATTCTTCTTTCACCAAACCATTAATCAATAACACGAAGATAACTACCACAACCATGTAAGTAATTAAGATTCTGTAATCTTCTGACTAAACTCTTATCAAAATCTGTCTCTTTCTTCTTTGTATGAATTGTAGAAGAAATCTTACCCTAAATAAGAACTCTTTTCCCGGTACGTACTACAACACCAATACCCTGTACCGGATCACAGTGGAACCACTCAAACAGATATTGTTTAATTCTGCCGCATTGACAGTCTATCATCAACACCTTTATATTTTTCTACCGGAATCGATTCCCCTGTAAAAGGCGGAATACAGAAACGAATAAGTCCTTACTTTCAAGAAGATATAAGTCACCACTGACATACATCGCAGACCCAATCAATTGAATATCGCCAGGACAACTTTCTTCCACCGGTACTTTCTTACCTCTGTACCATCCTTCGTTGAACCGAATTCCAACCGTATCATGCTCCATCTCTTTTAACTTCTGCATATCACGGTAGGAACCATAGTCTTGGAAGAAACGATTACTGCACTCCATACGTACGCTAGTGCAAGAATAATTGATCCAGATAAGATATCCGACTCACAACAAAAGTTACAATCGCTATACAAGCTAAAACGATAATAAACGCATCCGCAAAACTATGTACGAGGAAATACGCCAACTATGTTTCTGCATCGCTAGACTAAAATCATTATAGCCATACTTCTCTGTCTTTTCCTTTTCTTCATCGCTATACCACTTTCTGTCGTACAACGCTAATTCCCTGTAGAAGATTAGATTCCTCTGTTTTTCGCAATTTGTTGAAACTCTTGTTCAACACCTGACAAATGACTGTAGACCTGACTTCTTCTCATTATTTAGAACCATATCTCCACCTCCTTTTTCATTTATACAACAATCTTAGTTACTTTCATAGCGTACGTCAAATGAATATTCATCAAAAAATCACAACAAGGTTGTGATATAAAATAATAGACTATTTTAAATGACTCCAAATATCGATTTCGCATCCTTAATCGGGATATGCAGATATGGATATGTCCTTTCATTATATTTCGAAAGCAGTTCATAAAACTTTCTGGTCTATCTTCCTTTTCATAATTTTCTAACAAACTCAATCAAATTCTCATCTACTTTCATCTTCCACCCACGGCATGTTCACGTACCTTACTACACCTGTTCGTGAAATTCCTTGAATATATATCTAGCAGGATAGTCTAAAGAAGAATACAGTATCACATGCTTTGCATACGCATCTCTATAGAAGAACCATAATTTCATCTATAATCCATTTGATATCCTCTTTGAATCACATCCTGAACTCTTTTTTCCCACAGAATACATTCTTTTCTCCACCGTAGTCTTTATTCTCATTCCAGTTTAACTGATCTCAAAGTGAAACAATGGAATTTCCTGTACATGCATGCAGATGTCTTGCAAATGTACTTTTTACCACTACCACAGCATCCTATTATAATTACTTTCTTCATCTTACCTCTTCATCCCTGGTCCTTATAATAACATAGTAAATCAATAGGACCGTATACTGCATGATTAAATGCTTTATGTTCTTTTCCTTCATACACAAAGCCTAACTTCTCAATTAAATGTTGTGAGGCTTTGTTGTACGGAAAGCAAGATACACTAAACATCTGTACTAAATGATTTGTAAAATAATATTCTATGACTGCATGTACTGCTTCATACGTATATCCTTTTCTTCGGTAGCCTGGATTCATCACAAAACCCAACTCGTAGGAAGCAACTGCCCTTGCATCATCTTGAAGGTTAATCATTCCTATCATCTTTTGGTTTTCTTTCAAGATAATACTAAATCTTCTTTGTGCACTAAGAATTTCCATTAGTGCAAGATATTCTTTATCTTGTCCCTTGCATGCATGATAGCCACCATCATCTAAGCTCGTCTGTTCATCCGACATAATTTCAAATAAATCATCTTTATCCGAGAATACAAATTTACGTAAAATCAAGCGATCTGTTTCAATACTATCCATATTATTTCCCTTTAGTATTTTCATATCCTGTTTCAAAACTAAATACACCTGGTATTGATTTTTAAAATTTATATTGAACTTACGTTGACTAGAACCTTTCTTTTGTTCTCTCTTTCCATGAGTGCTTTGCCTCGTGAAGTCACAGTTGACTTTTGGAAGTTCTTTTTCTAATTGATGTACATCAAAAGAAGAAACCATCGCATTTTCAATGAGGTACTTATATCCCTCAACTAATTCTTTCTCACTGATGCCCCATTTGATATGTTTATATACTACACCCTCTTTGAGTTGGTTAATCATATCCATTGATAACAAAGTCTCAAAACGTGAGATCTGGTGGCTTTTCACATTCAGGAATAATCCATCTACCCTGTTCATCTTTCCTGCTAGTGGTATAACTCCATCCGCACATAATTTTGTTACCGTCTTAATAGAACATTCCCATTTACGAGCAGCTTCTTTTGTGTTCATCATTGTATCTCCTGTATATTCAAATTATATCATTTCCCAGGAAAACAAAAGATACTCTCTCGAGTATCTTAAGAAAGATTATTATTTTGCTTCAGGAAGAGCTACAAGATTCTTAGTTGTTCCTGTTGTTAGAATCTCATTGAAGTTATCCATCGAATATTCAATCATATTTGCTAAAGCTTCATCTGTATTAGAACCGATATGTGGTGTTACCAATACCTTTGGATACATCTGAACGAGCTCGCGAACTGTAGGATCAGAAATTTCTGCAGCACTACCCAACTTCTTGAAGAAGAATGCTGTTTCATTAGCGAACACGTCTGTTCCATATCCATCTAACTTACCAGACTTAAGAGCAGCTAAGATTGCTTCATTATCCTGTAATTCGCCACGAGCAGTATTTAAGAAGATTGCGCCATCCTTCATCTTACTAAAGAATTCAGCGTTAGCCATCTTGTCGTTCTGACCAGGGAAGTATGGAACATGCAAGCTTACGATATCAGACTGTGCTAGTAATTCATCAAGAGTTACATAGTCTAATACTTCTCTGCAAGCATCATTTTCATACACATCATAGCCAAGAACCTTAGCGCCTAAGCCCTTAAACATCTTAGCTTCTGTAAAACCAATTCTACCTGTACCAATAATACCTACTGTGCAGTTACGAATTTCCTTAGAGAAATATGTAGGTGAAACGACGAAGTCACCTGCAGCAGTTGCACATGTCGCAGCCGCTGTATGACGTAATAACATCATACCTAATGTTAAGGATAATTCAGCGATAGCGTTTGGAGAATAACCAGGAACGATGCAGCAATTAAACCTAAAGTCAGCTGCAGCCTGTAAATCAATATGGTTGAACCCTACAGTACGTGTAAATACATACTTGATTCCATATTCCTTTAACTTTTCTAAGTTTTGACGATCTCCAACACAGTTACCACGTAATAAAACTGCATCAGCACCTTCACACTCTGTGATATTCTCGTGAGTTGTTAAACCTTCAACAAGCTTTTTAAGTCATAGTTGTACTTATTGTACTTGTGGAGAAATTCTACTCATTTGGTCGAACACCATAACATACTACTTAAATGACATAATTTCCTCCTTCTATTTTTATGAAAGCGGATACTCATCCCGCTTTTATATATACGATTTCTTAATTGAAAAGATTCCTAAATGTCCAATCATTTCAACGATAACGATCCCAAACTAGAGCCATTACAGTGCTAAAGTCGCAATCAATGAAGTGTTAGAACGCAATAAGCGCACCTTTGTCAAAAACGAATTGCATAAGAAGCTGCAACTGTTGCTGGAGGTGTAGCCATCATAATAACTGCTGTACCTAAAAGAAACAAGGTTAACTGGTAAGATATGAGTTACTGTTAGGATTGCTAATACAACAATATTGAATGCGGGACAATCAATAACTTAATGAAAGTATAGTAAAGACGCCTATCTGTCTTGTCATTGCATCCTTGAAACTTACTGAACCAAGTGTAGAACCAACTGCTAACCAAGCAAGTGGAGAAGCTAAACCAGCTAAGTAAGTTAAAATCTGAGTAATCTGTGGAGAAGTAAGAGTCTAAACGCATGAATGAACTGACTTATTCACCATTTCACCTGACGTTGCATCCTTAACAGCCACAGTAACCTGTGGTAAAATATGCTTGTGCTAACCACAAGAATAGCCTAAGAATGTGAGCGATAACAATGGATTTAAGAACATAGACTTGATAGTTCTTAGATAGTCATCTTTAATCCACTCATCTTGATATCATCCATAAGAATATAAGAAGATTCTGTAACCGATGTTGAAGATAGAGCATATAGCGCACCTTCTGCACCATAGATTGCACTTACGATAGGAATTCCAAAAGAATGTTGTGAGAACCAAAAGATACTTTAGTACACGTAAAGCATCCTGTTCATCACCTTCAAACTCGCATAGAGCGGAATTGTTAAGAAGATGAGTAAGATATAAATTACGATACCCTCAGATTAATACATTTAAACCTTGTAAATGTTTCTGTTTTGATTGGTGCCACTAAAATGACTTAAATGCCAATGCTGCAACTGATACTGAAAGTACAACCTGTGTTAATACTTTCGCTCGTGCGATCATCGAATACCCTCTTGCGACGCATAACATAACCTAACAGGATAATCGCTACGCTAGAAATAATAGCCGAACTGATCTTTTTCTGTTTGATAATGTCTTTACAAAGATATCAAAGAAATTCATGTAGTAGTCCCCTTTCAAATATATATTTCAATATTTACGCTGACTTAGTATAGCAAACCTCGACCTTCATTTCAACTCCTTTATATAAAAGTTGAATATCACACAATCTAACAACCAATATTTTATGATTGTTGTCCATCATTATATTCTATGCAGATATAAAAATCCATTCCAATGTATGGAATGGATTTTCATCACACTACTATCATTTTTAATAACTGCACTATTTTGACGAACAATTTCGGTACTTACACAATCATAATCATCTTTTTCATGATATGCATAGCTTATATTACCTAATGTTGTCGTAGGATCCTTTTTTTCCAAATTTTACAGCTTCCATGAAACTGATGAATTCCTGTTCTTTTCACGTAAAGTTTCTATATTATCTACATTAATACCACTACCTGCAAGAACTTTCAACTCGCTCACCAAATTTAAATTGTAAATTATTCAGTAATTCACAACCCTGTAATGCAGTTGGTTTGTAGACCACTTTGTTAAAAATACGGTCCACTCCACAATCAGATAAGTTGTTGAATCACTACATACGAATCTGATACACAATCAAATGCTCTATGGAAGACTGCTTTTCTTACGATAACGATGGATTAATTCAACCATCTTCTTTGTATGTGTAATATTAATTGTCGCATCTGGGTTTTAGAATCCAAAATGAAATCCCATCTGCACCATTTTCTAATAAAATCTCAGCATCCTTAGAACATTGTTTCGATTTCCACATCGTCATAACAAAACCTGCTGCACGTGGACGATTCATGCATATGACCTTAAGCTGAAGTCTTTTCTTTCACTAGCTTTAACATAGCTAAACCTATGTAAGCCCACCTAGATATATAATGCATCTTTTAACTCTACTCGATCGGCACCACTCAGTAGTTCAGCACTTGATACAGTCTTTGTACGCTTCCGGCACATACCTCAAAAATATCTATCTTCATTCTGTATCGGCGCCATCCTCTCACGAATATATTCATCAATCCATTCTTGTGTAGCCTTCGAGATTATCGTATTTCCATCAATATTCTGCACGATATACTGTAGGCTCTTCATTTTCCTGATATACCACAAAAGAGAAATTCTGGATGTTTGTTGCACAACCATAGTTACCATTTTTATCCATTGTGACAACACTTAAGTCACTCGCAAAGTCCACGACTCTTTTTAACTTTGCATCCAGTTCATTGACTGTCTTTTGACGATCTACACGTGGTGTCGAGACCTTCTTTCATTTTATGCGAACAATTTCTTGCAAGAGATACATCCCTTCATCAAATCTTCAGCCAAGGGCCTAGTTGCAGTGTGCACCGCCACTTCAGAATCTGCAGCAAAACCACTCACCGACACAGGGAGAATCACCGATACGTCCAGCTCTCTTCATAAATAAACCACTCAGTTGAAGTACCGTAATGATTCTTTCCAGTACACAGAACTACTTCACCAACCGTACTCATGGCCATCATATGGTTTTAATTCTCTTTCATTTCTTTAACTCGTTTACGATAGAGTTGTTTTGCACTTGGTCTGTAACAAAGTTCTTCTTTTCAAAACCTACTAGCTATACTTTTCAGCACCCTTCCGCCACAAGAACACAATTATCGTATCTTTCGATAGTTCCTTTGCAATTGAAATTGGATTTGCAAAATCTTTTAATTCCCGCAACAGCTCCAACAGCCATTGTATTTCCATCCATATAACCAGCATCAAGTTCAACTACCATTTCCTCATTTCGGTAGCCCAGCCCATAGCCAACGGATTTAAAAAACGGAAATCTTCTACACAGCGTATTGCATGCTCAGTGCTTCTCCACTACCTTTTCCTTCTTTTAACAGTTGCCCAGCTCTTCTACACCTTCTAAAGCCATTCTCCATGTCGCAATCAGTGCCCACCATACCAGCATCCTCTCAATCAATTGGTTTCTATCAAAACCACCATAGAAATCATCAGTTCTATAAACGTAATAATCGCGTATGTGGATCCACACCTCATCAAATGTGCAATCTCTCACCTCTAGTGTTGATACAACTCTATTCAACATGTAATTCTTTTTATGAGAGTAGCCACCATAATCCTTTCCCATCTGAAATTCCTGTCTCATATTTTTCGTATATGCGGATATTATTTCTTCTGGCATAGTACTTGTTATCTGCATAGTGCTATCGTATCTTCTATACAATCCTTCAACTCCACCTTTAGAAACAAACTGCATGATAATTGAATATCCTGCACGCTCCCAACCTGAGACAAATCCAAAGATACATAATGAAGATACAGTTATAAATAAATACATAATTCCAAATACTTTTTGCCTGTTTTATTAGAGATACATATAATGCGATAAAATCCATTGCCACCTGTACGCTTGCATTCCCGACAAGTGCAGCCACAAGCCCTAAGTCCGTACATACACAACACCCTACCTATAATAATGATTCACGCATATATCATCATCAAACAGATGTGTTAAATGGAAGGATCAACCAAAAACAGGATACACTACACAAACTGTAGAGGATAAATCAGCTGGCAGAAATCGATTCTACCATAGAATCGAAATTGGCAGATTTAATAAAACAATCATCAATGATACTGGTATCTGTACGTTGTGCTGACTACCAGTACATTTATTAAAAATAGCCAATCCTGTAAAACCACTAGACAATAATCCAGCTAGGTCTTAAGAATGTTTTTCTAATGCATTGTCTGTATGTGCAGAAAGATTACACATAGAATACTAGCCCTAAGAAAATCTAAATGTCTGCTTCTCTGTAAGACTGGTAAGCTTTTTGATTCATTTTAAACGCTTTCATTTTCTACTACTATTTTATGTAAATTCTATCTGCTTTCACACTGTTTTCATTAACAGAAAAAGGATGTGACAGTATCATTCTTCATCAACATCCCTAATGTAGCTTTGGCCTATTAGTGGCAGACACTGCATTGCCAACTAAAAGCGGTGATAACATACATATGATGTATCCATGCCAATGACAATTATATTTCTTTACTACTTTCTGAAGTATCTGTCTATAGCTTTTCATCGTAATACATCACTTCATCTATAAAGATTTAGTCTCGGTAGAAACTAATGACTATTCTGCTCCTTTCATTTTCTTTTGGAACCAGGGATGAAATTCTCAACAATGTGAAGTAGTATCTACCAGTCCTGTTTCTACAACCTGCTTCGCACATTTCAAATATGCTCTGTCCTACTTCGTCCTCGGTATATGATTAATTTGATGTCCAGAGGACTGAATAAAACTAAGCAGTGATTAAAGATTCACTTCCTTATCTAAATCAGTGTTAGATTTGCGAAGATATAGCAAAAACTTTATCCAAAACTAGGTGTTTCTCATTCCTAACTGTCATGATAGATGTTTCATTTGGTCTGATTAGGTTGTATACAACATCATTATAGTAGTACACGCAGCAGCAGTCGCAAATTAAATTGCCATAGTGAAAGGTCTTCATAGATAGGAAATTCTACAATATCTTAATTTCTAAAATAGTGATCTATCATAAACTGAACTGTGTCTACATGGGAGCAGGAAAAGATCGCTCCACGGATAGATATCTCCTGAACTTCTTCCTTGGTAGGGCGTTTGGCAGATTTTTAACTCCATCATACAGGTACAGTTGCCTCTCACAGATTTTATAACCTTCTCTGAATACCGCCATATAGCTTTTTCAATATAATCAGGTTCCACCCAGTCATCGACATCTATAAATGATGTATGGTCCTGTTGTGTTTTCAATTCCAATGTTTGATGCACGTCCAAGGTCACCAATCTCCGTTACTAATACACGAATACGGTCGTCCTTTTTCATCCACTCTCGACTTTCTCTGCAGTTGAGTCGGTTGTACCGTTGACACATATGCATAGAAATTTCAAGACTCTTATATGTTTGTGCTACTACCTTTGACAAACAGTTATCAATATATTTTCACCGTATAAATTGGAATAATAACTGAAATACATGGTCTCACCATATATACCTCCGCAGATAATGAACGATGTGTTTTTATACTTATCATCATTATCGCTATAGTTTATTCTACAACGTTTTATGATTGAAATAAATACCTAGCATACCATGCATGAACACATTTTTCACATACGTTCTTGTTCTTTTGCAATCATATTCTATAATTTCTGACTCTAATAAAAACCTATCAATGTGCTCTTTACATCAATAGGCTTTTTATCCGTAATCTTTTACTTAGGAATTCTTCTTTTAGTAACAATGCACCTACACTCTCAATCATTCTGTGAATAACATGAATGCTGAAGTGAATAGGACCAGACATCACCTGTCTTGAGTGTTGACTCGTACTGCAGGAGCTACTGTGGCAGAAGCTACTGGCTGCACTGGGAGTCTCTGGTGTTGCAGGAACTGGCGCTTCTGGCTGTGCTGGAGTCTCTGGTGTTGCAGGAGCTGGCGCTCTGACTGCTGGAGTCTCTGGAGTTACAGGAGCTGGGTGTATTTTTCTGGTTCTGCAGGAGTTTCTACAATCTTCTTATACACATGAACTCTATCACCATTTGCTTCAGTACGTGTTGTAACATATTCATAACCTTCGAAGTTTTTCTTTATCTTTTGAGCCAAACTTCATCAACATTTAGTACCACTAACAGTAACTGGTGTTCCATCTTCTGTTACAGTGTGTAGTCAATACCCTACACGAAGCACAGGTTGTAGCATGGTGAAGATGTAAAGTTTGTGACTGTCGCATCACCCCAAGGTTTAGATAACATATCATTTACTGCTGGTTCAGTATCTACATTTTCAAGTAAATCAGCGTAAATTACGTCTGATGTATATTGCTTGTATGTATCACCTGGTAAATCTTCATGAGACTATATCATACATATCGTATTTACCTGCTCTTGCTACCATGCACTCTGCAACGTCTTCTTCAACTTCACCTGTCTTTTGAGGATTCGTCAACTTTGACGAATTGTTCTACAAGGAACCATCTCAGTAACTGTCGCACTGTAATGTCCAATATCCATTTCCATATAGTAGCTTATGCTTCAATTTCAGGTTTGAATCTGTATCACCTGCTTCCAACTGGTAAGTCAAATACATATCTGTCAAGTCCATAATGAATCGAACATATCGGTAACCCTCTTCACCCTCAAGTGATAGGACTGCATTCTTTACAGTAAACTCTGAACCATCTGCTTGATCAATCAATGTCACTTCATCAGTGAACATGTATTTATCCAAACCATTTTCAAATTCAGGTTCGCCATCAGACATCGAAATTTACTAAATAACCCATAACATTAGCCCAATCTTTTACCTTTACTGTTTTCCCAGCATGATCACCATTATCAAATCGTAAATTCATAGTCTTTGTCTAAAGTAATCTCTGTCCTCTTGTCTTGGAACAATGAAGTGTAGTTATTTACACCTGGGAATGTAACTAGTTGTGAGTTGGTCAACCTAACCCCTACCTAAATTTGTTGTGTCAGTTATTTTGTGGTTCTGTAGCTAGAATGCTTGAATCTAGCTTTCATGTCAGCTGTTAAAAGCTGCTATATAGTACATTAGTCACTTCTGTAAGTTAGAAGTTAGTGTAACTAGTAACGCCAAACCTAACGCTGCTGTGATTAATCACTCTCTTCTTAATTCTTTTCATATTGGTCTCCTTCGATTTATCTTGATATTTTGCGTGCTTTCGACTGTACACAAACTAAATTAGCACCTGTAATCACTACAGTTCCTATTCGATCTTTTTAACTCGGTTGCGTATCAAAACGACTCGAAATGCCAGGTTATTCTATCTGATATATCACTCATCAGCAATTCATTTGCTCATGCAATTTATTAATATTTTTAACGGCTCACCAATCTATACTGCAATTGATGTATATCTATGTGCATGTTCTATACATCTAGTAACAAAAATCCTACTGATTTCTCAATAGGATTCTCTAGTGCATGCTTTAATTATGCATTCTTTTTCTTTGTAATGAATGCTGCAGCACTCTGCAATCATACCTGATACTAACATAGCGAAAGCTGCGAATAAGTTAGTATCACCTGTCTTTGGTGCTGCTGGAGCCAGGAGTACAGCAGCTGAGCAGCTGGAGTTGTAGGTGTAGCAGGTGACTGTGCTACTGAGAGCTGAAGCCTTCTTGTACACGTGAACTCTCATCGCCATCTGCTTCTAGTACGTGTTGCAACATATTCATAACCAGCAAATGTTTCTTGTGGCTGTAAAGCCATACTTCTTTAGCAACTGGGTGTTCCATCTGTCTGCTAACAGATGTACCATCTTCTGTTACGAAAGTGTGTAGTCAATACCACACGAAGTACACGAGTTAGTAGCTGGTGAAGATGTGAAAGTCTCGTAGACTGTCGCATCACCCCAAGGTTTTGATAAACATATCACTACTGCTGGATTAGTATCTAACATTTGCAAATAGTCAGCGTATAATACGTCTGATGTATATTGTTTGCATGTATCTCCTGGTAAATCTTCATATGAGGACTCATACATAATATCGTATTTACCTGTCTCATCACCAAGTACACCAGCAACATCTTCTTCAACTTCACCTGTCTTTATGATTCGTCGACTCTTAACAATTGTTCTCATAAGGAACCATCTCAGTAACTGTCGCATGTAATGTCCAATATCCATTTCAAATAGTGGAATTAAACTTGCATCTTCAATTTCAGCTTTTGAATCTTGGATCTGATTCCTCAATAGGCAAATCAAATGTGAACGGTTATACCATAATGTTTCCTATGAGGCGATCACCATCAGGATTATTTACTGGAAACACTGCGTTCTTAACAGTGAATTCAGAGCCATCTGCTGTATCAATTAGAGTTACCTCCTTAGCATAAAGGAAAATTTATCTTCATAACCTCATAGGAGTTGGACTTCATCACCCATCTTGAAAAACATCATAGGCACTCAACACTCTGCCCAATTCTTAATCTTACTCTCTTCCATTATTTGCATCACTAGACTCGATTGTGTATTCATAGTCTTGATCAATATTAACCTTGTACTATGAGACTGGAATAAAGAAGTATAGTTATTTCACACCCGGGAATGTGTAGCCGTCTGATGGTTGAGTAACTCGCTACCTCACCAATATTTGTTGTGTCATTATTTTGTGGTTGAGTAGCTACGCTTGAATCTTGAGCTTCTTCATCTGCTGTTAAAGTTGCTTAGCATAGTGTATGGATTGCACTTCTAGATGCTAGTGTTGGTAGCCATCGATAGCGCTAGTCCCTAAAAGCTGCACTGCTGACGATCTTTTTCTCTTATTAGATGCCTCTTCTTCCTCCTTCGACGCTATACTTTTCGTTTGAGTTTCTTTCTCAAGCATTTTAGCAGTATTTCATCTACATGTATGTAAATCTTTGTAGTTCCACTCTTATAGATATATCTCTGAGTTATCTCTTTAATGATATCTCATCAAAACATATGGGCTAGCAAATCAATGTGTCTACTCTAAAATTGTAATGTCTTAATATATATTCTTTGTGATAGGTTTATAACTTTGCTTCTTTATATATAATCCAGACTACTATCCTAATTATCATGAAAGTATGCTACTGATTCAAATCTATAAAATTTCATATATCATTGCATCTTTTTATTGTAGACTAAAAGGTAGAAACAGTGGACAAGAGAAATTAACTTTCATCTACTATCTCTACCTTTTGCATCATATTAAAGTGTTTTACTTACAAATTATCTTGCAAACTTTTTCTTTTCAATCATTGTCATGATTGCTGCCATGAGGAGATTACAAAGATGCTTGCATATGCATCGGATTAACTGTGGTCGTACTGTCTTTAGTTCCTCTGGAGTTTGTAATTGTAGAAGCCTGTTTGTAGTCACTCCAGATCTTTGTCCTATATCCAGGATTAATACTTCATCAACTGCATATACGATTTCACGTCCATTTCATACTTTGTCTAGATTATGCGAATGTATGCTTTCCACCTGATTAGCAGCTGTTAGCTGTACTGTATCAACCTTAACTCCATTCATGTATAGATTTTACTGTAACGCTATTCGTTGCAGGTCCTACCCATACCTTAGTAACTGGGACATCTACCTTACCAGTGATCGCATTTGTAGGACTCAAAAGCCTCATGGAAGATGTCTCCCTCGATTGCTTTAGACGCAACTCGTACATCACATTCATCAACTGCACAAACAACTTCAAGGTCCAGACTGCAGCGCACTTAGGTGAGATTGGCCAGAATGTATGTGTGCAGTCTCATGCAGCTGTAATGACTGCATCTTTCAACCCCTGCTCCATCTGCACAATAACCCACTGTTACAGAGTCTGCTGCAGGTCCCACCCAATTCTTTGTCACGTCTGCTCGCCACCTATCAGTATTTTCCAGTATTGTGGGACTGTAAAGCCTGTAGCTACGATCTCCTGTAACTGCAGAATCATAGTTCAGTGATTGCTCTTCTGTAACGTGTATAAACGATTTCTACAAAGTTATTATACTATCATCGCATGAAGAATACATGTACCCAGTTATTGTTGTCGGCATTTATAGTGTTGACGGAACTTTTTCAACTCCATCTGCGTAAAGTGTTACCTTTGCAGAACGAAGCTTTGGTCCCATACCTACTCAGTAACTGAAATGTTTCACCTTTCACCAGTGATTGTATTTGTGATTGTACAGCCGTTTGCTGCATCTCCTGAGATCGCCTTTTGTATGTAATCTAGTGACGGAGTCTCATCAACTGCAGTATATACAATCTCATGACCATCTGCATACTATCTCAAGTTTGTCAAATGTATGTGTCCAGTTATCTGCTGCTGTTAATGTAACTGCTTTCTTTTTCTCATACCATCTATGAACAACTTGATTACAGAAGCATGCTGGTGTTCCCACTCCCATGTTCTTTGAACATCTACAGATGTCTTTCTGTATTTGTATACCTTGAAGCCAGTAGTTGCTCATCTCCTGTAACGACTGAACTCATAGTTAGCGATGATCGGCTCTTCTGTAACTGTATAAACAATCTCTGTACCGTTGTTGTACTTATCTAAGTTTGTAAATGCTATAAAGCTCAAACCATTTGCAGCGTTGAGTGTTACAGAATCTTTTTCAACACCATCTGTGAAATAAAGTTACCTTAGCAGAAGAAGTCTTTGTGGTCCCACCCATACCTTTAGTGACTGGTACAGATACTTTACCTGTGATTGTATTTTGTAACTGTAAATCCAGTAGCTGCTGTTCCAGAAATACACCTTTGTATAATTTGGGACATCAACTTCATCAACTGTATATACGATCTCGTGACCGTCTGTTGTATCAAACTTAGGAAGATTACTGAATGTATGTGTCCAGTTGTCTGCAGCAGTTAATGTAACTGTTTCCTTTCTCTGCACCATCTGCTAATAGCTTGATTGTTGCGGATGTTCCTGCAGTACCCACCCATGTCTTTGTGACTGGGATATTGATTGTTTCAGTGTTTGTGTTCTTAATAGTAAATCCAGTAGCTGCTGTTCCAGAAATATCTTTTGTATATCCAGCAACTGGTGTTTCATCAACTGTGTAAACAATCTCATGACCATCAGCCGCATACTTATCTAAGTTCGTAAATGTATGTGTCCAGTTGTCTGTTGCAGTTAACGTAACTGTTTCCTTCTCTGCACCCGTCTGCAGAGTAACTTGATAGTTACAGAAGCAGCTGGTGTTCCTACCCAAGTTTTCGTAACTTTGACAGTAGTCTTTTTCTGTATTTGTATTTGTAATTGTAAAGCCTGTTGCCATATCACCACTGACTACTCCATTATAGTTAGCGATAGCATCTTCCTTTACAGTGTACTTTAATTTTCAGTAGTTGTTCCTGACTTATACTTTCTCAAGTTAGTGAATGTATCTTCCCAGTTATTTGCGGCATTCAATGTAACTGTCTTACCTGTATCTACATCATCTGCATAAAGATGTACTGTAACAGCTGATCCTATAGGACCCTACCCATTGTTTTGTGGCCTTTGACAGAAAGTTCTAATTGTGTTCATCCTAACAGTTTGAATTGCTATTACTTTGGAGGACTTACAGCCAATGCAATTCATCCTGTATTTAATTTCATAGCCAGCTGAGCTGTCTTCTTTCACTTTTATATGTACCAGCCACAAGAGCAGGGTGATGTTACCGTACCATCTGCAGCCGTAGTAAGCTCAAACTTACTTCCATCAGTTTCTGTAACTTCAAATACCGCATTTGCTAGAACAACAGTATTATCTTCTGCATCAACCTTAACTAGCTTAATCTTTATTCGCTAAGATACCAACGCCTCGTTCCACCAGCAGCTTTCTTTTATAGGGAAATAAATTTTTTCATCTACTTTATTGTTATTAGATGTAAGTTTAACATTATTTCTAGATTGGTACCCGGTATGTTGTTCTATACTCTAGTTTATATTGTTCTCCATTTATGTTTCCTAGGTTGATTGTAAATGTTTGATCATTATTCGAGAATACAATCTTATCTGATAAATCAATTTCCGACTGACGATTATTTTCGTGTAAATCACTAGTGTAGTTTACACGATACAAGCGAAAGCTTTCTTTAATAAATTTTTCTGTTGTCTCTACTAGTGTATCTGTCACAACAGCATTTGGAAAGTTAGCTTTTTGTAATTAATACGTACTCGCCACTCTGCTTCATTGATTGATGCCGCTCCAAAACTATACTTATGTAGTACTCATTACTATTTCCTGTAGGGACCACCATCTACTTTTAAATTGAAATGGTGTTGTTTTTCCGCCAGCTTCTATATCAAAGTTATTTTTGATTCACTGTAACTTTATCTTTATTGAAATTGGCATTCATGCCCAAGGTTCCATTAATATTGTATCTACCATTTACATAATTGGTAAATGTAACTTTAATCTCAGCACCGCCACCTGCTTTTGGGGTGACATGAGCATTTGCCATCACTGATCCATCTGGTGCAGTCAATGAGAAATTTAAATTCCCCGCATCATTTTTGATAAGGATATTATCAGGAAGCTTAACAATAAAATAATCCCCTCATTAATGGTCGCTGCTTTTTGCTTTTGCCTTCCAATTCATTTCTCATACGGAATTCATCACCAACCTGCATGCTATTAACAGGATTCCCACCCTGTTCTTTGATGACTATGTTTTTGTATTTCAAGGTCTACTTTTTTCACTTCCAGCATAGACATTAAAAATTGACACCTTGAAATAACATTACAAGTGCCATCAGCATCGATAATACAAGTCTCTATAATCTTCAGCATAATTCTTTTCCCCAAAAATCATCATTACCAAATATTCTTTACTTTTGCCTATTTCTTGTTTATTAAGTTTCCATAAAGCCAATGTCTTCAATAATTATATATTGTGCTATCTTTTTACTATTATATGGTTTTTAAATTTATCGTTTTTGTATTTATAAAAATTAATAAATTATTAATAATTAGATCTTATTGTTTTTTTACAATGTATAAAAATTCGAAATTGTCTAAGTTATTCATATCAAAAATAATACCGCATGTTTAAAAACTACTTTAATCACGGTTGATAACTTTCTAAAACCATCGATCTTTTCTAAGAACAGATTCCTGCATCTTCCTTGAATGATACATACATAGCGTATCCCACAACCACCAACACAAGATTCTTTCCTAGAATGACTTAACACTTTATCAATCTTATACTCCCGCCCATCATTCCAACATAGATAGAGAGGGCGTAGTTCTCCTGTTTTTCTTTGCATCACCACAACATCCACATATTTCTATATAGTTGCATATCCCTCTCTCCTGTTATTTGTATTATATCGATTTATGTTGCGTATTTCAATCATATACGCAACAATTTGATTAATTATCTCTTAATTGTCGCAAATCTGTTATACTAATGCTGAGGTAACGTAGATGACACTAAAAGAGATGATTCACCAATACAAAATAAAAACAGGGATGTAGTGATTCTGAACTTGCACGTAGATGTAATGTTTCTCGTTCTACCGTTGCACGTTGGTCTAGTGGTGGAAATAAAAAAGTAAATGATGATACCGCTGAAAATTCTTTCTCATTTACTTGGATATAATATTACTCCTATCCTAATGGGAATGGACACAACTATTCGTTTACTAATTCTTGGTTACGCAAAAGCAGGATATGACTATTTGCGGAAGAGAATTATCTTAGTGAAGAAGAAACGACACTAAAAGAAAGAGAAAATGGTGATTACTACCTACGTATTACCGGTAACTCTATGTCTGGTATTGGTATTATGGATGGCCTCACTTGTTTTAGTACGTCAATGTGACTCTATTGCCAGTGGTAAATTGCCGTTGTCATGATTGATCGAGAAGTGACTGTGAAAACGTGTTATCTATAAAAAGGAATGATGATTCTAGAAGCTATGAATCCAGATGTAGAGAGTCGTTATTTTACTCACAGGAAAATCAAAGAATTACCAGTTAAAATTATTGGGACAAGTATTATCTTGTCGTACTAGTTTCTAAATATTAAAGGCCACATAGATATCTATATGGCCCTTTTCTTTATTCACTAACTGTTTCTTCTGTAACAGGTTCTGATGATTCTTTTTCCTCATACTTGAAGTCTGCAGAAATATCTTCACCCTTTACAACTCTTTGAATCTGCTCAGCAGTTAATGTTTCATATTCCATTAATGCATGTGCGATTGTTTCAAGTTCTGTCTTATGTGCTTCGATAATCTGTCTTGCCTTTGTATGGCATGTATTAATGATCTTACGTACTTCCTGATCAATTTTCATACGCAACTTCACCAGAAACATTGTTTGGTTGATTATAATCTCTACCCTAAGAATACATTCTCATTTCCTGCATTGTACTTAATAGGTCCAAGATCACTCATACCATAGAGAGTAACCATGTCTTTTGCGATATTTGTCGCATTTTGAATATCGTTACTTGCTCAGTTGTAATGTCATCAAAGAATAATTCTTCTGCTGTACGACCACCCATGTAGGAAGTGATTGTATCGAGTAAGTCATTCTTTGTATGCATCATCTTTTCTTCCTTCGGTGTCATGAGGTTATATCCACCTGCTTGACCACGAGGAATAATTGTAACTTTCTGTACAACTTTGGTATTCTCTAAGAATAAACCGATAATTGCGTCCACTTTCATGGTAAGCAACCAACTTCTTTGTCTTATCATCATATGTACGGCTAACCTTTGCAGGTCCCATCATGACACGGTCAATCGCTTCATCAATCTGCTTCATGCCGATTTCATCTTTGTTTTCACGTACTGCTAAAATCGCAGATTCATTCAATACGTTTTCAAGATCAGCACCAGAGAATCCTGGAGTACGCTTTGCTAAAGCACCTAAATCTAAGTCCTTTACAAACTTCTTATTACGAGCATGTACATGGAGATAGCTTCTCTCCCCTTACGGTCTGGAAGGCTACTGTAATTTGACGATCGAAACGTCCAGCACGTAATAATGCAGGGTCTAGTACGTCAGGTCTATTTGTTGCCGCAATGACAACAACACCTGTATTTTCTTCCATACCATCCATCTCAACAAGTAATTGGTTCAGTGTCTGTTCACGTTCATCATGTCCACCACCAAAGCCAGCACCACGCTGACGACCTACTGCATCAATTTCATCGATAAAGATAATACATGGGGCTGTCTGCTGTGCCTTCTTGAACATATCACGAACACGGCTTGCACCAACACCAACAAACATTTCAACGAAGTCAGAACCAGAAATACTGTAGAATGGTACATTTGTTTCACCAGCAACTGCCTTTGGCAAGCAATGTCTTACCTGTACCTGGATGACCACTTAATAAGATACCCTTAGGAATACGCGCACCCATCTTCTCAAACTTCTTAGGATATTTGAGGTAGTCGATGATTTCTGCCATTTCCTGCTTTTCTTCATCACAACCTGCCACATCATTAAAGCGAACACGAATCTTACCTTCTAACTTCGCTCTAGATTTTGAGAATTCGAATGCCTTCGCATTGACACTGTTTGCGCCATTCATACGGTTTAACATCCAAACCGCAAATACCGCAAATAAGATAAATGGAATAATGGATGCCACTGTCTCTAAGAAGATATTGGATGCGTCCGCATCAACAATCGTCAACTTTGTGGAATCATTTCCAAGATTTTTAATTACCTGTCCAATTTCATCAGAAGTAGATGGGATTGTCGCAGTAAATGTTACTTTTTGTTTATCTTTTTCATAAACACCCTTTACGACAGTCACATTTAGTTCCGATTGAGACAGATACTTCTTCCACATTCTTTTTTCAATTACATTCTGCAATTCGTAATAACTGATACGCTCTGAAGAAGCGCCCATGTTCAAGCTTAATAAGCTTTTACAATCGCAAGAATGACTACGAGATATGGAAGAAAGTTCGCAGTCTATTTCTCTGCATTTATTTACTCCTCATTACATTGATAACATCTCGTCCTTCAATACTCCAATGTATGGAAGGCAACGATATCTCTGGTTGAAATCCATACCAAATCCGATAACGAATTCATTTTGCGACTTTCAAAACCAACATAGTCTGCTTTAATATCTCACAACACGACGGCTAGGTTTATCTAATAGAGTAATAATCTTTAACGCTATTAGCACCCTTTGTGCATTAGTGTTTCACATACAGTCTGAATTGTTCTTCCTGTATCAACGATATCCTCCACCAGTAAGATATCTAGTCCTTTGACAGATGTATCTAGATCCTTCAAGATTCTGATGTCGCCAATTGATTCTGTACCTTCATAACTACTAACATCCATAAAATCATATTGAATGTCTAAATCAATGTGTTTGATTAACTCAGATAAAAAAGGAACAGAACCGCGCACAACGCAACGAGTAGTGGTTGTTTACCCGCATAGTCTTCTGTAATCTTAGCGCCTAATTCTTTAGAACGAGCACTAATTTGTTCTTCATTAACCAATACTTTCTTTATATCTTTTTCTGCCCACATGACAAATAGCTCCTTTGTAATATTAGTATTGTATCACATTCAAATTAGGCATTGTAGAGTAATGCTGCACATTACAGCCTAGTCCAGGTACTAGAATGATTTCTCCTAGCGCATTTTCTACAACTGGCCAACTTTGTCGTTGATATTGAGGGATATGACGGTCAATGAAGAAGCGATGAACTTCCTTACGACCAAAGCGCATTTGAATTTTATCTCCTGCTTGAAACGAACTGAATCCGAATAGGGAAAATCAGATTCTTGTAGCGTTAACGCAACTACACCAGGAGAACCCTGCTCTGTGTAGAAATGTTCCTTACGAACATGTTGTAATTCGTCTAACGAGTTAAACACATAACTGTATGGCTCTTCTGGGATATACTTCAAAAGATATGTTCCATCACTGACTAGCGAAAAGCCATCCATCGGAATCATAAAATCACCTGCATGCATGATTGTATCATCCACACCCTGTAAATGCTTTAAAGAATAATGTGGAACCTTTTCCACAAACATTCTCAACATCGTCAGTCTATCATCTTGTGATAATACACGGTACGTCTCAAGTGAAATCTTCTCTTTACGTATATACGTTTTAACACGACATCTTCTTTCCTGCATGATCGCATTACGCTGTTTAATCTCACGTAGATATGCAGTTCTTTCAAAAGCCGTCATCGGTTCAACAATCTCATGACGAATCTGATTACGTGTATACTCATCACTCAAATTTGTTACATCGATATAATAGCGCAATTGATGTTCCTTACAGTATGTTACTAGTTCTTCCTTTGTCATATGCAGTAAAGGCCGCTTAAACAATACACCATGCATTAACATCTCTTCACGTAAGCCATAATACTCTGGCACAATATTTTTGCTTTCTTGCATGATATATGTTTCTAACAAATCATCTTGATGATGACCAATCAATACACCTTGATACCCCTTACGTCTTACAATCTCCACAAAAAAGCGATAACGTAGCTCACGTGCTGCAGCTTCAAAGTTTCCAGTATATGTAAATGGATCATTGTGTACAAAAATTGGAATTCCTCTTTTCGCACAAAAACTGCGGATATAATTTTCTTCTTCATCCGCTTCTGGACGATGATGATAGTTAACATGTGCAACTGCACAATCAATGCCAGCATCAATACACATTTGTAATAGTGCCATCGAATCTGGTCCAGATGACACCGCAACTAACCACTTTCCTTGTAGTTTTTCCATGCCAGTATAATAACATATCCCATCACTCTGTGCTGAACATCACTCTCAACATTCTCTTCTGCACTTCTTTAAACATAGGTGCTGTAACAGGTATATGTGCTTTAATATCAATCACTCTTGCAGTATTTATAAAAGCGTATATCATTTAAAAATAAAACTGATGGTTTATTCAAACCATTTACTAAACCAATCTTCATAAGATGATATTTCCCTGTGGATGATAGATAGAATCATAGGCTTTTTGATATGTCGCTTCATTTGAAGTCATCGGAACGACCAAAGCTTTTCTTTTGCACATACAGATACGACTAAACCAAAATGTTGATAACCCATTTCATTTAGGTATGATTGACCAAATTCGATATAACAAATATCACCTGGTTTTACACTGATACCAATATCCTTCCCTGATTGATAACGGAACGTATCACCCAGTTTGCTTCAGATATCATACCCTGCTTCAATATTGTGTGGTTGTATAATACGGTAGAGATCCTTGCGGTAGGACATGTAATGATGCCATAAATCATATTTTCTGTGCCTTATCTTTCATATAATTGTTTCCCCTTTACTTCTATATTCAGAAGAAAACAATAAATTCCACATCATTTCTTAAAGTTTATAGATATAACTACAAAAGACCAAATGCATATCCACAAATGGCCAAGTGATAGAATCAATTATTATCTCAAGTCAAAAATATAATTATGTTTCATTTTTCACAACTAAAACAATTGAATAAAACAAGGATTATTCCCAATTTATTTTTAGTTTCTTCTTTCCTTTTACACAGTCTGCTAAATATAAATTAATTAATGTTTGATAAGGAATACCCGTATGCATCGACTCATTTTTAAAAATAGTCAATCACAGATTTATTAATATTAATCGTAACTTGCTCGTTTTAATTCCTTCACATATGGATTTTTAATCGCTTTTTCAAAATTAAACTCTTTTCTAGATATTCATCTTTTTGTCATACTCAAATACCCTTTCGTAATTCCGCCTTTCTGTTAACAGTTGCTTTTTCGAGCCGATATGATTCTTATTATTTTCTCTTCTCTAATGCAGTGAACAACCAACAATATATTTCCTAATTCACTACTTCCTAAGATACGAAATCTATCTTCATCATTTGAATGCAAATTATCATATTCTAACAATGCATTTTCATCATAAAAACACTGTCATTGCTTCCTCAAATGTCACACCATGTTTAGATTGGTTAATTTTACTTTTATATTGATCCCATTCAAACGAATACATCAAAGATACCATCTACATCTATATAATAATTATATTATAATTATTATATAATTCAATATTTTTAATCAAATTGGCATTAATTATATACAGAAACAGGCAACCACAAATCATTGTGATTGCCTGTTTACTTTATCCAAAATGGAAAAAACTTAATATAAATGAACCTGCTAGATATGCGATTGCCATCACTAGGATGAAGTATAGCACCTGTGCTTGATTCACCTTATTTTTGCGCAATAACTTTTCGTAATTGATTGCGTCCATCGCAAACCACGTCACAATGAACATCAACAGATACACAATAGAGTGCAAGATAAAATGCAGATTGGACATGACTTACTTTGTACCGAAGATACGGTCGCCAGCATCTCCTAATCCAGGTACGATATAACCATTTTCATTGAGATGATCATCTAATGCAGCGATATATACGTCTACATCTGGATGGCTCTTTTGAATTACCTTAACACCTTCTGGTGCAGCTACTAACCATACAAGCTTAATATTCTTTGCGCCACGCTTCTTGATTTGCGCAATCGCATCCTTTGCACTACCACCAGTCGCCAACATTGGGTCAACAACCATGACGATAGCGTCTTCTAAGTGGCTTGGAAACTTTGCAAAATATTCTACAGGTTCTAAAGTTGTCTCATCACGATACATACCGATAAAACCTACCTTTGCTGTAGGAACCAGACGTCTAATACCATCTAATAAACCAATACCTGCACGCAAGATTGGAACGATGACTACTTCTTTACTTAATTCATAACCAGTACACTTCGCAACCGGTGTTTCCAATTTCAGTTGGATTTGTTGGTAAATCACGGCATACTTCATATGCCATTAATTCTGCAATCTCGTCAAGATTCTCACGGAAATCCTTTTGTTCCGCACTCTTTACGACGCATTTGTGTCAACTTATGTGTAATTAGGGGATGATTCAATACTTCAACATTATCTTCTTTCCTCCATATTTCCTGTTCTAAATGATATAAGAAGATACCCTACATGCAAGGATATCACGTTGTTATTTTCATCAATTTTTCTGTAATGTCCTGCATGGTGATTGGACCTGGTCGCAAAATAATCAACTCTTCTTTTTGTACAATCCACAATAGTACTCGCTTCACCAAAGGAGACATCACCTTCTAACATTCCATCCAAATCTGGACAACTCTTTTTCAATCTCATCTAGCGATGTACAAGTTGGTTCTCCTGATTGATTCGCACTTGTCATAAAGATTGGTCTTCCCTAAAACCTTTAATAATCTTGGCAAGTGTAGTAGATGTTGCCATACGAATCGCAGATTGTATCTAGATTTTTCTTGAGATAAATTCACACCATCTTTTCCGCTTTGAGGATAACTGTGATTGGTCCTGGCATAAAGCCTTCAATCACTTTCTTAGCTCTTTTCATCTACTTCCGCAATCTCCTCAATCTGTTCAAGATCTGCACACATCACCGGAAACGCCTTTTGTTAGAGGGCGATGCTTCACATTTCTTAAATTTTCTTCTGCTTGATGACTAGAAACCTGTGAACAAACACCATACACCGTATCGGTTGGTACACTGATAACGCCATCATTTTTTTAGTATCTCAATGATTTCTTGAATCTCTTCTGGTTTAAAACGACGCATATACTTCCTCTTTTCTACTTTTATCTCTATGCCTTATAATTATAGCGCGAAATATGGAGGGTATCAGATGATTCGATTCGATAGTGACTATACTGAGGGTTGTATTCCTGAAATTTTAACAGCCTTAACAAATACAAATGACGAACAGACGATTGGTTATGGCAAAGATATCCATTGCCAAAATGCCGCAAACCTTATCAAACAAAACAATCAAACGTGAAGATGCGGATGTCCACTTTCATGGTTGGCGGCACACAAACCAATATCGCTGTCATTACATCCATTCTAAAACACCACCAAGGCGCAATCTGTGCAGAAAGTGGACATATTAACGCACATGAAACAGGTGCACTTGAATCCGTAGGACATAAATGTTTAACACTACCCACATCCAACGGTAAAATCACAGCCGAGCAAGTTGATACACTGATTATTAACCACTACAACGATGCTAGTGCAGAACACACTGTACAACCAGGTATTGTATACATTTCCTTTCCTACTGAAAGTGGTACTCTATACAACAAACAAGAACTCAAAGATTTATACAGCATTTGCCAAAAGCATAACATCCCACTCTTCATCGATGGCGCAAGATTAGGTTATGGCCTTATGTCGAAGAAGAATGATGTAACATTTGAAGATCTTGCAAATCTATGCGATGTATTCTACATCGGTGGCTCACAAAAGTTGGTGCCCTATTTGGCGAATGTATCGTCATTCTCAAATGAACGATACAAAAAGGATTTCCGCTACTCCATCAAACAACACGGAGGAATGCTAGCCAAAGGTAGAATGCTCGGTATCCAATTCGAAGAACTCTTCAAAGAGAACCGTTATCTAGTGATCTCAAAACACGCTATCGACATGGCAGATTTACTAGTAGAAGGATTCCTATCAAAGGGATATACTTTACTTCCCTGCCGAAACCAACCAACTATTCTCAATTTTTCGAAAAATACAAAGTTAGAAGAACTTTCCAAAGAATTTCGCTTTTACCCTTGGGTAAAAATTGATGAAAACACATACTGCTGTACGCTTTTAGACATCCTTTGCGACAAAGCGCAAAAACATTGAATATTATCATAAAAATATAGTTGCGTCAACACGCAACTATATTTTCTTTATTCATGAATTGAAATGACTGTACCATCATTCTTCCAGATACTATTTTCGTGTACCAAGCCTCTTACACAAGATGTTGGATACACACGAGAGTTTCTACCAATTACAGTACCTGGGTTGAGTACAGAATTACATCCAACCTCAACATAATCTCCAAGCATTGCGCCAAACTTCTTTAGACCTGTATCAATTCGATGATCATCTTCACGAATTGTCACAGGACGCTTATCACTCTTCACATTAGATGTAACTGAACCTGCACCCATATGAGAATAATATCCTAAGATAGAATCTCCCACATAGTTATAGTGTGGTGTTTGAACATGGTCAAATAGAATCACATTCTTTAACTCACAACTATTTCCAACCACACAATCTGAACCAACTAATGCCGCAGATCGAATAAATGCACAATGACGTACTTCTGTACGTGGCCCAATAATACATGGTGCACCAATATAGGCAGATGGAAATACAGTCGCTGTCTTATGAATCCAAACATGTTCAGATACTTCAGTATATTCTTCCTTGTCTAATCCTTCACCTAATTTTAGAATGAGGTCCTTAATTCCAGAAAGAGCTTCCCATGGATATGTAAACTGTGATAAATACTCTTTCGCAGCTGTGTGTTCTAAATCATACATCTCGTTAATACGGTACATAAACCCTCCTAGTTTGTAGAATTATCATATGTTCCCTCAGGTAGTGTTTCCTGGGAAATGATTTCATCATTCATAAATCTTATCAATCTCAGCCTTAATGAAAATCAACCTGATTTTGATACAAGTAAACAACTGATAATAATTGATCCGGTGCAGATGCACAGTAATCGCTACCCGTATCACCATCAAGATGATACTTCACAATATTCCATTGGATATTCTGATCCAACTGTTTCTTACATAATGCATAAATAGAATCTGTAGAAACATTTGTTAAGAACTTACCCTGTAAGGCACCCAGAACATTATTAATCGAACTAATCAACTCAGGACTTAATAGCTTATGAATAATCGCAGACAGCACGATTTGTTGGTGAAGGTTACGATCAAAGTCACCATTCGGCAGTCCATAACGTTCACGTACATACTCCAATGCTAGTTCTCCATCAAGATGTAATGTACCCTGTGGATATATGCGTCCTGTAAATGTCGCAGTAAATTCAAATGGATTATCAATATCAACACCATTGATTGAATTGATAATATCTTCAAATGTTGTGAAGTTTACCAACATGTAGTAATTCACATCTGTACCAAGTAAGTTACTAGCACCCTTTAATGTATTTTTGAATACCACTTAATCCTAGATGCGTTAACTTATCCTTCGAGTTTTGATATGCCGGGATTTTTGAATATAGGCATCACGTGGTAAGTTGGAAATCAAAATCTGATGTGTATTCGGATTTACTGTTACCGCAATATCAACGTCCGTTCTACCCTCTAAACTTAAATCGCCCGGTTGGTCATTACCCGCAATAAAGATTGTAAATGGCGTATTCGCAAGATTGGTCTTGTCTTCTGTTACTTGTGTCGTTTCCACCTTTGCGGAAATAACTGCCAATCAGCTTTTGTGTCTGTCTTAAAGTTCTTAAATTCATCTGTCTCTAAAACAGTTGATAAATAAGAATCACTCAATAATAGTACATCACCTTGATTGGTATATAGGTTCTTTACAGCTGACTGAACAGAGCTACTATTCACTGTCTTTAGGTTATCATTCTTTAAATCCACACTTAACTGTTCTAGTGTGTAATTCTGGTTATTTCCATCTACACCAATTGCTGTAATAAATGTCGCATTCTGATATTCCGCCAACTTCATACTTTCTTTTGAATTCAGAGTTAGCGAATGTATCTTTTTATGTTTTAGCTTTTATACGCATCTGTCATAACATAGATGCCAATTCTAACTTCATTACCCAAAAACAGAGGAGAAAATTTTGCTAAGACGATCCGTATAGTACGGTAGTGCAATATTGACGATAATCAGCGCTACCGCAAGCACTGTATTCACTACCTGCGCAAAAATATTACTAGGTCTTACCTTAGATGTTAACAAGAACGTTAACCAGTCAATTACCGCAAGGGCGAGTACAGCGATAAATTTCACTTTTGTTGGAAACATCGGCATACGCCAGAATGTAATCGCAAATACGATACTCGCAAGGAAAAAGAATCAGCCATAAAAAAATCTAGCGCTGATATATCTCTTCACGCTTTTTTTCTTTCGAATTACTCTGTTTGGATTTTGTTCAGTCATAAATCATTTACCTTTGTTTATGAAGCTTTTTTACCAGCTTTTCCAACTAATACATATCTTCCATCTTCAACATCATAGGAACATGTTGATAACATTACAATTTGATCTTCTGCTGTGATTGTTACATCACTCTTAAATGTTGATGCAGAAACAAAGCGATCAACATAACTCAAAAATTCACTGTCACTGCCAAAGTCGTACTGTACATAGCCACCAGTACCTGTTGTAGAATATCCTGCAACAGGATAAATCTTATATGTACCATTTGGTGTTTGGAAAAACCATTTCCTTATGACTATCATAGTAAGATTGATCTTTATACTTCTCAATATCCGCAAACATTGAATCATTTAACATATGGTGACCATAAATAACTGTATTCTTATGAGTAAAGTCTCTGCCATTGTTATAGTCAATAAATACAGTTCCGCTTAGATTGTATGTACCATCAAATAAGTGGTCCAAGTAGTAACTATTACCATACTTATTTTCATCTGTACTAGCACCAAACACAACCGGATAGTCCACATTAGAGTTTGGAAGTGTAATCCAACCCTGCACAATCCGGGTTTTTGAGATAATAACTTCTGGAAATCTAATGTGAAGTTGTATCATCTTTATCTGTGTCTTTCTTTGTTGTAACGCATCTTTACGTAAGTTGTCATACGCATTTCCTGCTTGATTATAACTTGCTAGGCCTTTATATAACTGATAGCCAGAAAAAATCGCAACACCTAAACAGACAACCATGATGATATCAAGTACGATTCTTCCCACTCTAGATAATTTCTTTCTATTCTTCTTTTCTTTCATACTAACCTCTGCAATATTTTACAGTCGATTGACTGAGTGTGCAAGCATTCGCCAAATGCACGCAACTATGTAATAATAATACCATGTTAGGCGTAGACATCGTAGATATGCTTCGAATCGACTTAGAAAAACCCATTATTTCACATGTTTTAACACAATCTGAAATGGCAGAATTCTCCTCAAAGCATACTACCACACAGAAAAAAACAATACTTTGCGGGACGTTTTTGCGGCGAAAGAAGCTATCTTCAAGGCAACACAGGATAAAAAAATTACTTACAGTACAGTATCCTAAATGATGATAGCGGAAAGCCTCTACATCAAAGACCATCCTGAACTTGAGGTAAGTATCTCGCATGACGCAAACATCGCAATTGCGATTGTACAAAAGTATTTCAAATACATAAATAATCTATTTTAAAAAGGTTCTCTTTTTGTAAGAGAACCTTTCTATCATTCCTGATCTTTTGGTATTTTTCGATAAATCCAATAAGTCTAACAAACAACACAATTGTAATCAAAATGAAAATTGTAAGTGGTGCTGATACCCAGGTAGCATTATATAAATCCCCGCCAAGTAAATCTTAATAAAAACTGTAGTGTGATACCCATTAAAGCTAAAGCTATTAAATAAACACATAGAAATAATAACTCTGTTTACTCATAAAACTCCCCTATATATTTGAAATTAGACAAGTACTAGATGAATGATGAATATCAGTTTTGTAATTATTGTTGAACGGGTAAATACTATCTTCACCCATATTATATATCTAAAAAAGGAAAGCGTATTGCTTTTCCTTTTTCTTAGCCATAGTTTCTATTTAATCAGTCCACTATTCTTTTTAATAGAATTTCAATATCTGTTCCCTTTACTCGATTCAACACTTGGTTGAGTACAAATTTTTCGATAAAGGATAAATCTTTTACTTCTGTAATTGGCTTCTTATCAATCGCGTAGTAACATGCACGCAATAATTCACGTACATCATACTTACTAGCCCCAAACCTCAGGCACACCACGATCTATATCTAATAGGGTATAAACAGACTCCATACCTGTACGCATGGAATATTCTGTTGTAAAAATCGTATCTCGTGGCGTCTCCGCAAATTGACCGATAAAGGCAAAGTTTACTGCTCCATCTGGCACAACCTTAGGACGATCTGATTCTTTACGTGGTTGGAAGAACGCATTAATATATGGCATGAAACATGTCGTTGTATTACATGCGTCTTGTGCAAGCGAGGCAATCTTATCAGTTGGTACACCAACATGATATAACCACTCTTCACATACCTCGATACCCTGTACAATCACGCATTGGCTTTTAATATAGTTACCTTCTTTATTCGTATTTAATGCATACAACCAAATTAATACGAGGCCTTTGTCCTGTGATTTAAACTGTGGTTGACGGTTGATAGTCCATGATAGATACCAATTATCCGTACTATCCTTAACAGTAACGATACCACCTGTTGTAACCTTACCCGTACGTGGGATCACGCTTTGCAGATATTTGTGATATAGCGAATGATTTCTTCATTGGAAGTAGCGACTGTCGCACTCATCCAGTTTGTCGCATTTACATCTGTACAGAAAGCCTCTGGGTTACCAAATTCACCATGCATTGCTTTGTGCTGCGATTGCCTTCCACATATCCCATGATTCCCCATAGCCATTCTTTACATTTGATAAATCCGAACGTGTGTCTGATCTCCATAACAGGAGGTATCCGTACAACATCCATTGGTAATAAACACAAGATCATCTTCAATTAAGTCAATGGATTGTTCAATTCCATCCTTTCTTATATACGATTTGTCTAGCAATCTTCTTATTGCCACGTGTTTCAATCACAACGTTCTTTACATCCATTCCGTATTCAATATGAACCCCATGATTTTCCAAATACTTCACAAGTGGTAAAATCATACTTTCATATTGGTTATACTTTGTAAAACGCAAAGCGCTAAAGTCAGGTAATCCATCAATATGATGTACAAAACGACATAGATAACGTTTCATCTCTAATGCACTGGACCACTTTTGGAAAGCGAACATCGTTTGCCAGTACAACCAGAAATTTGTATCCCAGAAAGAAGCTGGTAATACATCAGAAATCTTCTTTCCTTCCAGGTCCTTTTCAGGTGTTAAGAATAATTTTGATAATGCCATTGCGGACTTCTTATCAAGTTTAAACTGCTTATCTGTATGTGCATCCTCACCACAATTTATAGTTGCTCTACATAGTGAATAGTTTGGATCACGTTTATTTAACCAATAATACTCATCCAATACAGATACATCCGGTGTCTCAATAGAAGGCACATCACGGAAGGTATCCCACATCACTTCAAAGTGGTTATCCATTTCACGACCACCACGCATGAAGAAACCTTTTGTGACATCCTTACGTCCATCACAGCTACCACCTGCAAGTGTAGCCTTTTCTAATAAGTGAATATGTTCTCCACTCATTTGCCCATCACGGACAAGATAAAATGCTGTTGTTAAACCTGCTAGGCCAGTGCCAATGATATATGCTGATTTCTTATCGACATCCTTTGGCTTTAATGGTCTAGCAAATGACTCATAAGTTCCTGCTGAATAATACATATGAAATCCTCCTTCATCCATATGCATCATATCAACTCTATATTCTTTTTCATTTATCACAGTACCTAAAAAGATAAAAGTTTTATCACTTTTCGTATTGTGATAAAACTTCATACTTTGATAAAAATTTTAATACTGAAATCTAGTTAGTGAGGCACGAATAGAGCCTTTAATCAACTTATTCAAGCGCTCTACAATTTCTTGCGGATATTCTTTCATATCCTCTTTAATCCAATCCAACATAATACCGATAAAGATATAGGAGTAAGCCTGAACGATGAAGGTTTTATCTTCATCCCGTACATTTAAGCCTTCCGCTTCTTCATTTACTACGTTTAGAAATTAAATCTTCCACAAGTGGTCGCAAATACATTTCTACCTGTTCACGATGAACACAGTGATAGACATTCATAATAAACGGTTTATTTGGCCTGAACAGCTTCTAATATCTGTAAGAAACCCTGTTGCCAAGTATCATAGGTCTTCTTCTCATCTAACGCACGCTTTGCGTCTGTTAGACAAGCCCATTCAACCAAATCATAGATATCTTTGAAGTGATAGTAGAATGTCATACGATTCATACCACAGTCTTCCGTTAAATCACTAATTGTAATTTTCGATAATGGCTTCTTCAACAACAAATTCTTAAGCGATTGTTCCAAAGCACGTTTCGTTACTTGTGACATACTACCTCCTTTACAATCACATGATCATTCGTGATTTTGAATCGTATTGATTGGATAAGATTCTTTGCATTTCTCTTTGCGACAATGTATTCATTCTCTGCTGTACGTAATAGAATTAATGGCATCGTACGACTTAAGAATAAGTGAATCCCTTCTGTAACGGAGTATGCACCGCAGTTATTAAAGGCTAAATAATCACCCTCATGCAAGCCTTGTAACGTTACATCTCTGACTAGCACATCTGCAGTTGTACAAAGACTACCACACAAACACCAATTCTTTTCTGTTCTATCATCACATGCATGCAAGTGTTGAATGTGTGGTACTTTCATACCCATCATCTGACCATAGTAGTTTAGATGATTCATACCTCCATCTACGATACAGTAATTTACACCTTCGTTAGACTTACAATCCATTGCACGTGTGAGGTATGTTCCACAGAATGTAGAATAGAATCTACCCATTTCAATTGTTAAATCAACAACCTCAGATAATTCTTTCAACTTTGCATGGATATTCTCAAGAGGTTTTAGTGTATCACTAAAATCATCTCCTTCAAATAACGGAACAGAGAGTCCTGGTCCATATTCAATCTGTTCTACTTTACGATTAAAATGTTGTTTGAATCTCTTTGATTAATTCCAACAACATATTCAACTCTTTGATTTGTTTATCATTCTTCTTGCGTTGTGTACCCGCAAAGTAGTGAATACCTTTTACAATAACATTTGGATACTTTTCTTCATTGGCATAGATAGAGAATAAATCTTCCTTGGACATACCGAATTGGCTACCTGCATTTAAACGAGGTAGAATCTCAACCTTCTTTTGGTACTTTCCGGCAACTTCATTTACGATATCCATGTGCAACAAAGATTCTGCTGTGTAGTGAATCACCCATATTCCATCGCATCTGTGACATCCACTTCTGTCTTATTAACGCCTGAGTATAGAATCTTTGTTGGTTCTACATGCAGAGCTTTACAGATAGATAACTCACCTGGACTACACACTTCTAGTTTATCCGTGATTTCTGCCATCGTCGGAATCAAGAATGGATTTGCCTTGATGGAATAACATAGACGATATGCACCACCTACAATTTCTCTCATTTTTGAAACACGATGTTTTACTGCTTTCTAAATCAAAGATAAAAGCAAGGTGTTTGATAATGTTCTAGCGATATACTTTTAGTTCTTTTTCTTGCATTATTCGATTCCTTCCATCTTCTTTAATACTGCACGGTCAATCTTACCGTTCTTTGTCATTGGCATTTCATCCAAGTGTACTAACTTGTTAGGTACCATGTAGCTTGGCATAACAACCTTTTAGTTCATTATGTAATTCTTTTGATCACGCTCACCCTAACCAGAATAAGTAGATACGCTTTCTTATTATGGTCATAGATTGCACATGCACGCACAACGCCACTACGTCCTTGTACTAAGCTTTCAATTTCACCTAACTCAATGCGGTGTCCCTAAAGTGCTTTGATTTGGAAAGTCTTTACGTCCAATATAAACTAGTTCTCCATGCTCGTTATATTTTCGCAAGATCACCCAGTACGATACATCCGTTCATAGTACACAGTATTTAATGGATTCTGTACGAATACAGCTGCTGTCTTTTCAGCGTCATGATAATAACCTAACGCAAGACATGCCCCCGCCACGCAGATTTCTCCGCTTTCATTTGGGGTATCCACCAATTTATTTTCATCAGATAGTAAGAATACCTTCTCATTATCAAATGCTGAACCAATTGAATGATTTCATCTGCGTTATATTCACGATTCTCTAAACGATAGTAGTGTACAGTTACATGTAATCTCAGTAGGTCCATATAGATTGATAAACTCTGCCTTTGGACAATTCTTCATCCAGATATTTAAATGCTTGATTGGCATGACCTCACCACTGAACATCACTAAACGAATCGTCTCAGGATTACGGTAACCAAATCCATTCATAATAGACACTAAAGCACATTGCACTAACAGCCCATGTTAGTACTGTCACCTGATGATCACATAAGAAATCCATCAAATGCGTTGGATTACTGAAGAATTCACGTGAATGAGTTCTACTCTAGCACCTACGTAGATACTGCTATAAAATATCTTTCACTGACACATCAAAATCAAAATGGTGCTTGGTTGGCAATACGATCATCTGCACAAATTCCAGATACCTTTACAAATTCCGGAATAAAAATCAATGACAGATCCATGTCCAACAACAACACCCTTTTGGTACACCAGTAGAACCGCTCGTAAAGTTTACGTAAAGAGGATCTGTGCTAGCTGCCTGTTTACGAATACTTGCAAGCATGTTTTCATCAATAACTCCTTCACGGATAATATCTTCAACTTTTATGATATTAGCGTTAGGTCCTAATTTTTCACGTGCTTCTTCATAGAAACGTTCATTACTCAAAATAACATTTGGACTTAATACTTCTAATATCTTTTTCAACACGGCCAATTGGCTGTCTTGTATCAATTAGTGAATAGAATCCACCCGCATAGACAGCACCATACATCGCCGCAAGTGTTGTGTTACTCTTTTTCCATATACATCGCAAACCGCTTGACGAGGCTGAATATATGTTGCAAGCTTTTGTACCAAGAATCTTGGCATCTTTTACTAACTCTTCGTATGTCATCTCTGCGGTTTCATCTGCGACCGCAATCTTACCTGGATGTTTTTTTGGCAAGAGGCTTCTAGCCACTCAAGAATATTCTTTTGTCATATTTTAAACTCCTCGCGTATCTATTTTACTATGCTCATTCAATTTTTGGATGTTAAATTTATCTGAAAAGATAAAAATGGAGGATTCCTCCATTTTTAACAATTAAAAATATACGAACAACATACGGTCTTTGCCGTTCATATCTTTGAGGATTTCATAACGAGCTTCTGGTAACATCTCTTCTACTAGTTTGCTCATACGCTCGCGCTGATCCCATCCCATTTCAAAAGCCATAAATGCTTTCTCGTTGAGAACTTTCTTACAATCCTGAAAAATCATGCGATAGAACTTTTAGTCCATCCTCACCACCAAATAAGGCTACGTGAGGTTCAAAGTCCACAACAGAAGTTTCCATCTGTTCATCCTGTGGTATGTATGGAGGATTGGAAATAAGTACATCCAAATGACGATTTGCGTCAATTAATGGTTGTAACATATCCCCTGCAGTAAAGTCGATATCGACTTCGTTATTTTCTGCGTTCTTCCGTGCAGTGACTAAAGCTTCTTCACTAATATCTGTTGCGTGCATCTTTACACGACTCTCTTCTTTTGCGACTGTAATCGCAATGGCACCAGAACCGGTTCCAACATCTGCACATTCTACGATTTCCTGTGTTGGGAAAATTTCATCAATGCGAGATAAAATGAATGCGCAGAGTTCCTCTGTTTCAGAGCGTGGAATTAATACATCTTCATTGACAATCATCTTATACCCATAGAACCATGAGTAGCCCAATACATGTGCCATTGGTTCCTGTTTTAATATTCTTTCCATGCCTGCATGGAATTCACTTGCGAGTGCTTCTGGCATCTCATCATCGATATGCATAAACAAATCATAGCGTTCACGTTGAGAGATTTCTAAAAGATATGCCATGACAGTTTCCGCAGGAATATCATTTTTTAGACACTCTTTTTCGTATTGCTTAATTGTTTTCGCAAATGTACTCACACTGCTGTCTCCTCGAGTTTTCTCTTTTCTTCTTCTGCTAGTAAGCCCTCAATGACTCCATCAAGTTTACCTTCCATGATACGGTCCAACTGTGTAATTGTTAAACCAATACGGTGGTCCGTTACACGGTTTTGTGGGTAGTTATATGTTCTAATCTTTTCAGAACGATCACCAGTACCAATCTTAGCACGGCGAATCTTACCAGCTTCTTCTTCCTGAATACGCTTGAGTTCTTCGTATACACGTGCACGAATTAAGCGCATCGCAGTCTCACGGTTTTCAATCTGTGAACGTCCATCTTGGCAGTTTACTGTAATGCCTGTTGGAACATGCACAATACGTACGGCAGAATCTGTCTTGTTGATATGCTGACCACCGGCACCAGAAGCACGGTGTGTTTCGATTGTTAAGTCCTTTGGATCGATTTCGATATCTGTATCTTCCGCTTCTGGTTGACATAGTACGGTTGCGGTAGAAGTATGAATACGTCCCTGTGTTTCTGTCCTTTGGTACACGCTGTACACGGTGTACACCAGATTCAAAACTTCAATTCCTTATAGACATCTGTTCCCTTAACAGAGAAGATAATCTGTGTATATCCACCTGCTTCACTGACAGAAGCTTCCAGAACCTGTACCTTCCAGCCCTTGCTTTCTGCATACTTGCTATACATACGATATAAGTCACCAGCGAAGATATTACCTTCATCTCCACCGGCGCCACCACGGATTTCCATAATAACATCATGGTCATCATCCGGATCACGTGGCACAAGTAAGTGCTGAATTCTTTCTAATAAAGCTTCACGTTCTGGTTCACACTCATCCTTTTCCATACGTGCCATCTCTTTGAGTTCAGGATCATTCTCCTTTAACATCTCATCTGCTTGTGCAATACGAGAGTCTAACTCTAAAAGTTGGTGGTACGCTTCGACAGGTTGTAAGTCTTGCCTGTTCTTTTGGATAATTTTGTAAGGAGCTTAGGGTCTGACATTACCTTTTCATCCATCAGCTTTCTACGATTTCTTTTATATTGTTTTTCTATTTCACTTAATTTTGTTCTTACTGCGTCCATAGTATTCTCCACATATTTTCCATAACAACTTTAACATAGATTATATTCTTTGTATTCGAAGAAAAAGGTCCGGAATTATACCGGACCGGCTTTATTTCATACCGTACTTCTATTGAACTTCTCGATACGTCCTTGAGCCTGTGCGAATCTCTGACGTCCAGTATAGAATGGATGGCAGTTTGAGCATGTATCTACTTTGATTTCAGATAATACAGAACCTGTTTCGAATTCTGCACCACAGCTTGTGCATACTACCTTCGCCTTGTGATAAGTTGGATGAATATCTTTTTTTCATTTTTATCTCCTTCTGCCTTAAGCCTCCGATTGGCTTAAAGAAAAGTGCTAAATTGCCTATTTATACTACCATAACAATTTTTTTCGTGCAATCTTTTTATTCAACAGTTTCACGCCAAATTACCGCACCTAGATTTTTTAACTTCTGGTCGATTTCAGCGTAACCACGATCGATGTGATATACATCGTGGATTTCTGTAACACCTTCTGCTAGTAGACCCGCTACTAACATTGCTGCACCACAACGTAAATCTGTCGCAACAACCTTGGTTCCAAATAAGGAACTTGGGCCCTTGATACTAGCAGAGCCTGTTGATACTTCAATATCTGCACCCATACGTTGTAATTCTCCACAGTGCTTAAAGCGCTCTACATAGATTGTCTCTACAACCTTAGATTCACCATGCGCTTGTGTCATGAGTGTTGTGAGCGGTTGTTGTAAGTCAGTCGCAAAACCAGGATATGGTCTTGTGGTCACATCCGTCGCAACCAGTTTATCTGTATGACGGATCGTAATACGGTCTACATCAATATCCATATCAACACCCATTTCCTGTAACTTAGAAGTTAAGGCATCTAAGTGTTGAGGGATGATATTCTTGATAACCATCTTCTTAGCACAAGCAGCCGCGATAACTAAGAATGTGCCCGCTTCAATACGGTCTGGGATAATTTCATGGAAACAACCCATCAATTGATCAACACCATCAATTGTAATGACATTTGTACCTGCACCACGAATATGTGCACCCATCTTATTTAATAAAGTCGCAACGTCGATGATTTCTGGTTCCTTCGCTGCATTTTCAATCGTTGTACGACCTTTTGCGTATACAGCAGCCATCATAATATTGATGGTTGCGCCAACACTTGCGATATCTAAGAAGATTTTCGCACCCTTTAATTCCTTAGCTTCAATTGTATAACAAGCCTTATCATACGTAACTTTAGCACCCAAAGCTTCAAAACCCTTTAAGTGTAAGTCGATTGGTCTTGGACCTAAGTAACATCCACCAGGCATCTTCATGCATACACGACCAAATCTACCTAATAAAGCACCCATGAAGTAGTATGATGCACGAAGCTTTGTGACTGCGTCATCTACTAAGTCAATATTTTGGATATTTGTAGGATCGATAATCAAATGATCAGAAGAGCGTGCTTCTACTTGAACACCTAATAAATTTAGAATCTTTGTTAGGGATTCAACGTCCGCAATCTGCGGCACCCCAACAATTGTGACTGGTCCATGGGCCAGTACGGTAGCAGGAATCAGTGCTACTGTCGCATTCTTCGCACTAGAGATTGTGACTTCTCCCTCTAGCGTATGTCCACCTTCAATTTTAATTACTTCCTGCATATTTATTTTCCTTTCTGATTAGCTCTGTCAGCTCGTGTATATCCTTTACAAGTATATTTGCTTTTGATTGATCCTGGTAGAAGCGATCATCAATTCTCGCAACAGTTCTTATTCCAGCTGAGATGCCTGCTTGTATTCCTGCTTGACTATCTTCATATACCAAGCACTCTTCTTTACGTACTTGTAGTGCCTCTTGGGCTAATAAATAGATATCTGGATATGGTTTTGATCGTTTGCAGTTTTCTCCACTTTCAATAAAGTCAAAGTATCTCAGGATTCCCATTTCTTTTAGACTTGTCACAATCAAGTCATATGAAGAAGCCGAACATACTGCCAACTTTAAACCCATCTCTTTCATCTGTTGTAATGCCTGCGGAATTCCTGGAAACATAATCTCTTTAAAATGGATTGGATGTTCCACATTAAAGTACCTTTTCGTTATTTTCACGAATCACATCAAGAGGAACTTTGCCATCTAGCATGTCATATAACATCTCATATGTTTTCTGCATCGTTGTGCCGATGATTTGATAGATATTCTCTACAGGACCTTCGTATCCATACGCACGCATCTGTGCAACTGTCCCTTGCATATAATAGTATTCGCTATCGTAAAGAATACCATCCATGTCAAATAATACCGCTTTTATCATATACAGCATTTTTACATGAATTTTCGCATCCATTCTAGATTTATGCAAAAAGTTTGCTACATCATTATACAACATACAACGAGTTATAAAAAGAGGCTCATGTGAGCCTCTATCATACTCAATTCGTAATTAGCTTTTGTCAACAGAACCGAACTGGTTAACCATTTTCGATTACCTTAGCAACGATTGCGTCAGCACCTGGTTTGAGTAACTTACGTGGGTCAAATCCCTTACCCTGTTGGTCCTTACCAGCTTCGATGTATTCACGAGTTGCCTTAGCAAATACAATCTGTAAGTCTGTATTTACGTTGATCTTAGATACACCCATTGTGATAGCCTTATGTACTTGGTCAAATGGGATACCAGAACCACCGTGTAATACTAATGGCTTACCATTTACAGCAGCATCAATTTCTGCTAATCTTTCGAAATTTAATCCTGCCCAGTCTGCTGGATAAACACCGTGGATGTTACCGATACCTGCAGCTAAGAAATCTACACCTAAAGCAGCGATTTCTGCGCATTCCTTTGGATCAGCTAATTCACCGTTAGATGTAACGCCGTCCTCTGTACCACCGATACCACCAACTTCACATTCTACAGATACACCCTTTGAATGAGCTAACTTGATGATTTCCTTTGACTTCTCTAAGTTCTCTGCGAAATCGTAGTGAGAACCGTCGAACATTACAGATGTGAAACCTGCTTCGATGCAAGCCTTAGCACCTTCGAATGTTCCGTGATCCAAGTGTAAAGCAACTGGAACTGTAATACCCATATGATCATGAATGTTCTAACCATATCTGCACACTGCTTTGAAGCCACACATATACTTCGCTGCACCTTCAGAAACCTGAAGAATAACAGGAGAGTTAGCTGTTGGCAAGCGGCTAAGATAGCCTTTGTCCATTCCATGTTATTGATGTTGAAAGCACCAATTGCATAATGACCTTCATGAGCCTTTTTCAATCATTTCTTTTGCTGAAACTAATACCATGAGATATTCCTCCTTATTTAGCGTTTTCATATTAAACTATTTCTGAAAATTTTTTTAAAGTAGCATGATAAAAAGGCTATTTTAGCCTTTTCTTAATTAATTATCGAATGCGTCATCGCCCTTTGGTAAGTCTAGACCAGCAACTTCAATTGGCTCATCTAATTCATCATCCTCTAGTTCGATTTCAGAAGTATCGATATGAACCTCTTCAAACTTACGACGGTTACGTAAATCCCACTTGTTATTTTCTAATGAAGCAAACCTGTTATCTAACATCAAGTCACTATAGAATTGTGCTTTTTACGTCTGATTTTATCTTCAGGAATATTCATTGTCTTTACAATTTCATCCCAAATCTTTGAAAAAAATCTACTTCTTTTTTCTTTTTAAGCCAATTATAGGCTACATCCGTCATAGTCTCATTGTTACCCATTGTAAATCTCCTTTATACAAATGCATGATATGCTTGCTTCGCCATGGCACTATACCCCAAGTTCCAAATAAAGTCAAATATTTTTTTACTGGCGTCAATTCCCAGCATAATTTCTGGTGAAGTACTACATTATCATTGGCTAAGAGTTGATACTCTACAGACCAGTATTCATCGCACTTTTCTGCATGGCACAGCCTTTGTCTGCATGTACATTTTGCCATATTGAGAGTCCACGATGCTCTCTCCATCCTTGTGATCATAGAGGGTGATCTGTGTATGCACATCTGCTTTTTCGCTCAAATGAAATCATATCATCCCCAAAATAAACCTGATGAGAACCACCATCATTTCCTTCGCGATAGCGTAATGTATTTCCATCATATAAAGCGTTTGTCTCCAATAAGATTTGCTTCTTATCCTCCAACAAATCATGTTGTATTAATTTGACCGTTATACGCATATTCACCTTCCGTGAATGATTATATGCGAAGTAATCCTCCTGTCAACCTTTCCGCTCATCAAAAACTTCCATCGTGATTGATGGAAGTAATTTTATTAAATTATTCGTTGTAGGCGATAAGATATAGTGTTTTTGCGCCAAATCCACTTTCAGTAAGCGGAAGTGTCATTGTCACTTTTTCTTCATGATTCACATTTTTATAAAGACCTACCCTATACACCTTTACCCATTTCGACATCAAATTCAAACTCAATATCTGTTGCGTAGTAATTTTTGTTTTTTTACTACAATTCCATTCTCTGTCATTTGAAAAACTACCTACAAAAGGTATGATGACCTGGTTCTAACGCTACAATTGTATCTAGCATTTGCCCCTTGATTGGATGATATATAGCCGCATCTTGACCATCAATTGCTGAAACATCTCCATAGAAATGTACAATCGCTTTCGTTGTACTTGCCGCAACAAGTTCTGCTTCTGCGTTCTTCCGCTTCATTTGAAGTGTGATAAATACCGCAAATGCAATAGCCCATACAACAAGCATCCCCGCCACCATAAATATTGGATTCATATTTTTACCTCACATCTGCTCCGATTGAGCTTTTTTCTTAAACACTATTATACATGTGCTTTTTCGTTATATCCTGTAAATAACAGTGTATTTTTGTATATATTATGATTTCAACCAATCAAACTATAATTTCCTGGCAGCCGAAAACAACATCAGTTTACGGAATGCTGTCACCATAACCCAAATTGGTCCTACTAAAACCACAAGCATTGGCAAAATATATGGCAAACTTTCAAGTAGTGCTACCATATATCGCTTACTTGCACCACCACTAAAAATCGTATTGATAGCCTCCGCTGTATGATTGAGTAGATTATATAGAGCAGAGTTTGTATCTGCACTGGAAAGTATAACGAAAATGACCACAAAGAAAAGTGTTAGCCATAGTACAACTAGGAAAACAATTCTCTTTGATACTTGATTACATATTGCAATGCGCTGTTGTAATGTTAAACCACACAATTCAGGAACATCCTGTGTCCACTTCCTCGCACGTTCTTCTGGATTCATTTCTTAATTTCTGTTTCCTTTGGATAATATACGCTAAATACATCATGGATTGGTCCATGAACTAAACTATATACAATATTGGATGCGTTCGACATCTCCACTATCGTTCCATCCTTTTTCTTTACCCAAACCGCATCCCCTCTACTATCTGTATATGGCTCATACGGTTTTTGATACACCTCATCCTTTGACCAATAATAATCTAAGTTATATCCAGCCTTCTTTAACTGATGACGAAGTTTACGATTGTTCGTAGGATTACTTTCAGAATACGCAAATAATTTACGATCACGAATGCGTAACGCAAAGTCACGAACGATAGGATCTTTATGTTCACATAACATTGAAAAACCATAACTAAATGCATATTCATCCAGCATAAAGTACTGTTTTAAAGAAATCTTCTTGCCTGTCAAGACAGGTTTAAATAATGGAATGATAGAAGGATCACTCACACTCTTTAAATCTCTTAAACGCTTAAAAAGTAGATGTAGAATGGTTTCAAAACTACGTGCAACTGGATGATAGTAAATCTGCCAATACATGTGGTATCTTGCCATGATATAGTTTTTCAACTGCGTATACACCACTCTCTTTGACTACCAAGCGATTTCCATCGACCACACGAAGTGTACGTAAGATTCTCTCCAAATCAAACTCTCCATACTTCGTTCCTGTAAAGTATGCATCACGCAACAAGTAATCCATGCGGTCCGCATCCAATTGCGAACTAATCATCTGCACTAATAGTGGATTCTTACTCTTATGACGGATAACATCCGCAACATCCTTTGCAAGACCTTTTGCGCTTGATTCAATTATCTTTGTGATTTCTGTATTCTCTTCAATGATACGACAAGTAAATTCTTCATGTGATGTTCCAGTAACCGCCTCGAATGCATGGCTGTATGGGCCATGACCAATATCATGCAGTAAACCTGCCAGCATGATCGTTACCTTATCATATTCATTTAATGCACTAACAATATCTGGAACCTCCGTTACCATACGACGAACAATTTCGTACACTCCTAGGGAGTGAGAGAAACGTGTATGCTCTGCACAATGGTACACAACATAAGCCCCACCTAGTTGACGAATACGACGTAAGCGTTGAAACCAACTGCTATTAACAATATCCCAGATTACCTGCAAATCAATATGTACATATCCATGTACAGGGTCTCGTAATACTTTTACTTCAGAAGTTTTCGCAAACATAAACTAGTCCTCCTTTACAAGGAGTACAACCGCTTGTGCTTGTACACCTTCCGACTTTCCAACAAAACCTAAGCCTTCTCCACGCGTTGCTTTCACACTGACGCTATCCAGATCACACTCTAAAGCTTTTGCGATATTCTCACGCATAGACTGAATATGTGGTGCCATCTTTGGCTTTTCAATCATGATTAGACTATCAACATTTCCAATCACATATCCACGCTCATGCATCATGACACCAACCTGCGTAAGAATCTTCACAGAATCAGCACCTTCCCACTTTGGATCAGTATCTGGAAACCATTTCCCAAGATCCCCTAATGCAAGTGCACCAAGAATTGCTTCCGCTACTGCATGGCATAACGCATCCGCATCGCTATGTCCTACAAGTCCTAGTTCTGAAGGAATCTCCACACCACCTAAGATGAGCTTTCTTCCTTCTGCCAGGCGATGAATATCTGTCGATTGTCCGATTCTCATGTAAAATCCTCCTTACAGTGAATTGTTTTTTTATACTTAAAAATTTATGTTCTATGATAATCATAAGATGTTGTGGAATGAAATAAAAGAAAAAAATCCAAGAAATAACCCCATTTGATGCGATATTTAACGCTATCTAGAGGATTTCTATCCATTCTTGAATAATCCAACTATAATAGAATTATGAAAAATTCAGATTCCAGATTACATCCAAGTCCTCATCGACTTGTTAAATCAAAAATGGTTATAGCGCTTATGTTGTAGGTGGCGCAATTCGTAATGCATTGTTGGAACTACCAATCCACGATTACGACTTAACAACAGACGCAACTCCACAAGAGATGTTGCAGTATTCTCTAACTACCGTGTATTTCAGACGGGCATTCAGCACGGCACGATTACTGTACTGTCTAATAAACAGCCTGTTGAAATTACTACGTTCCGTAGTGAGAGTATCTACGAAGACCATCGCCATCCATCTGGAGTCTTATTCTCTAAGAGTATCGAAGAAGATTGTAAACGTCGTGACTTTACAATCAATGCTCTCTGCTATAACAACAATGAAGGTTTGATTGATTTCTTCGGTGGTGTAGATGACTTTGCATCATAAAAATCATTCGCTGCATTGGTAACCCTCATGAGCGGATTGACGAAGATGCATGCAGTATTCTACGTGCATTACGCTTTGCAGGAAGACTCTCATTTACAATCGAAGAGAAAACTGCAACCGCAATACACAAACAAAAAGATTTACTACACTATATCTCAGAAGAACGCATCCACAACGAGTGGATTGGTATCCTTGAAACAACTGCACTTCCTTCTATCCTCGTTGAATACAGCGATATTATTCAGGTATTTATTCCTGAATTAAAAAACACTGTTATCGAGCAAAGTATAGCTTCAATCAACCGTTCTTTATTGAATGCAAATATCCGCATGGCAATACTTCTCAAGGATATTCCTAACGCAAAGGAAATCTTAGAACGCCTGAAATATTCAGGCGCAGAACAAACTGTGATTCTAAACTGTATCAAGCATTCAACAAAGAGTCTTACATCCAAGATTGAATTAAAACAGTTCTTATCTAAACTTAATATTCCATTCGATATCTATCATACATATCGCTATGCAATTGATACAGATTACCCAAGATATAACATGCTTGCATACTATCATGAAATACAAGATGCTAGCGAGCCCTACCTACTAAAGCATCTTGCGATAGACGGTAATACTATCAAAGGGATTGGTTATCAGGGAAAAGAAATCGCAGATGTATTACATGCATGCTTAGATGAAGTCATTCATCATCCTGAAAATAACGATGCTAAAATTCTCATAGACATGTTAAAACGCACTGACTAGTGCGTTTTTCTTTTCAAAATGTTTTTTGATAGGCAATACGCTTATCTCCATTATCCAGGTATATTGTTCCGCATGCATGGTAACCTAGTTTGGCTAAAAATGTTCTCATTGGAATATTATCATGGTGTGTATCAATACGAATATCCTTTAGTTGATGTTCCATCGCTATCTTTTCTGCAAACTCCATCATATAACGAGCAATACCCTTGCCTTTGTAGTCTTTACGTACCGCAATGCGATGTACAACAACATAAGGATGATCATTCAACCATTGTCCATCTTCAATATAGTCATAACTTGGCTCATGTCCTGCAATGATATAGACAGTACCAACTATACACTTTCCATCCACAAGTACATAACTATTTTCTGCTTCTATGTCCTGGGAAATAATCACTTCATTTGGATATCCATCTTGCCATTGAGGAATACCATTATCACGCATACTTCCCCGAGCATCACAAATGACCTCTAATATTTGTTGTATATCTTCTATTTTACTCTTGCGAATTTCCATACTGCTTGATAACTGCTTCTAACTTTCCACTTATATCTACACCCACAAGATCAATTCCATCTGCGTAGTAATATCTTACATCCTCAATCTTCCAGAACTCTTTGCATAATGTTTGTAGATAGGAGATTGCACAATCATTTTCAGGCACATTTCCTCCTGCTGTTAAAATCAGCACCAACTTCTTCGCCTGGCAAAGACTGTAATACTCCCCTGCTTCATTTAAGTCAAAGGTGATACCTTGCGTACATACCAGTTCCAAATATGCATGTAATACAGCAGGTAATCCAAAATTCCAAAATGGAGCCGCAATCACAATCTCATCTGACTTGGCAAATTGCTTGGCATAACGATACATTTCATCTTGAAAATCATGGCTACGAGAATCCTTACAATACTGTTCTAAAGATGCTTTTTGCAGTGGTCGTATTTTTTCTTCACCAAGATTCACTGTTTCCACAGTATCTGTAAGAGTTGATAAATACTTCTGTGCCAAGTCATGTGTTCTTGAATTCTCTCGGAATGCCGCATTTACAAATAATACTGTCATACTATCTTCCTTTCCCTCATGACAAAAGAAAGCAGGTTACCCTGCTTTATAGTTTCTTGAATTGTTCGATGTCCAATACAAAGATTGTCGCGCCACCGATTTGTACTTCAACCGGGAAGGATGCATATCTACCAACATCGTATGATGCTGTTGATGGAACAATTTCTGTACGACGTTTTGCTTCTTCACCGATGACTGCGATACATTTATCTACAAGTTCATCTTCCGTACCTACGATAATAGTTGTATTTCCAGCACGTAGGAATCCACCAGTCGTTGCTAAACGTGTCATATAGAAAATTATTCTTTGTAAGTGCAGCAGAAACTGCAGATGCATCATCATTGGATACAATTGCTAAGATCAGTTTCATAATAGCCTCCTATTGCTACTCCTATTTTTATCATGATTCACTGTGAAAATGAGATGAATTATACATTGAAGCGGAAGAAGACAACATCTCCATCCTTCATCAGGTATTCCTTACCCTCTAGACGCATCTTACCATGTTCCTTAACAGATTGTTCTGTACGATATTCCATTAAGTCTTCATAGCTATAGATTTCCGCACGAATAAATCCCTTTTCAAAGTCTGTGTGGATAACACCTGCACATTGTGGTGCTTTCATACCTTCGTGGAAAGTCCATGCGCGGCACTCTGGTTCACCAACCGTGAAGAATGTTCTTAGACCTAACAAGTGATAAGCAGCACGAATAATTTTATCCAAACCGGATTGAGCAATTCCTAAATCCTGCATGAATGCAATCTTCTCTTCTTTATCAAGACTTGAAAGTTCTTCTTCCATCTTGGCACAGATAGCGATACATTCACTACCTTCATTTTCCGCAAATGCCTTTACCTTTTGGTAGTATGCATTGCTTTCAGGATCACCGATTTCTTCATCGCTCATATTCGCAACATAGATAACTGGCTTTGATGTTAATAGACCATAGTTCTTTAATATCTCACGGTCAGAATCTTCTAAGTCACCTAAACGTACCGGTGTTCCTGCCTCTAATAACTTTTCAAACTTCTGTAAGGATGTATATTCAGCTACTGCATCCTTATCCTTGGATGTCTGTGCCTTCTTAGCTACCTTACTAATACGATTCTGGACTGTATCTAAATCACTTAAGCATAGTTCTAAGTTAATTTCTTCAATATCGCGGATTGGGTCAACAGAACCTTCTACGTGTTCGATATTACTATCATCAAAACATCTTACAACGTGAACGATTGCATCTGTCTCACGAATATTCGCTAAGAATTGGTTTCCCTAAACCTTCACCCTTTGACGCACCCTTTTACAAGGCCTGCAATATCTGTAAATTCGAAATGTTGTGTAGATTGTCTTCTTTGGATGGAAGAGTTCTACGAAAGTCATCCATTCTTTTTTATCAGGAACTTCTACCACACCAACGTTTGGATTGATGGTTGCGAATGGGTAGTTCTCTGCTAAGACCTGGCTGTTTGTAATTGCATTAAACAAAGTTGATTTACCCACATTTGGTAAGCCAACGATACCTGCTGTTAATGACATATATGATTCCTCTTTTCTTTCCTCTTATTCCTGTGGCGCTTTTTCAATAATCTTCTTCAACTTACGCTCAAATTCGTGTCTTGGAAACATAATAACTGCACCACAACCTAGACATTTGATCTTAATATCTGCACCCATGCGAATGACTTTCCAATACTTGGACTTCTTGCATGGATGTTCCTTTTTCATTTCAACCGTATCATTTAGATTAAAATCATTGATCATAGTCCCTGCCTCTTTTCATATGCGGTAACGGTATTTTGTAACAACATACATATTGTCATTGGACCAACACCCTTTGGTACAGGTGTAATCGCACCTGCCTTAGGAGCTACTGATTCAAAATCTACGTCACCACATAAGTGACCATCAACACTATTTACCCCAACGTCAATTACATATGCACCTTCTTTAACATATTGGGCATCAATGATCTTTGGCTTACCCTACTGCAACAATTAGGATATCTGCTAAATTTGTAAGTTCTTTTAAGTTTGCTGTATGGGAATGACAGATCGTGACTGTCGCATTGGCATTCTGTAACAATCTTGCAACGGGAGTTCCAACTAACTTCGAACGCCCAATCACTACCGCATGTTTACCCTTTGGACTACATCCCATACGCTTGAGAAGTTCCATAATACCGAGTGGTGTACAAGGTACGAAGGATGGCTGATTCATAAAGAATCTTCCAAAGTTTAACGGATGTAATCCATCCACATCCTTTCCAGGATCAATACATGCAATTGCTCTATCTTCATTAAAGCCTTCTGGTAATGGCAACTGAATGAGTATACCATCCACGGTATCATCCTTAGAACAATCGCTAATTACTTGTTCCAATTCTTCTTGTGTAATACTTGCGGACAAACGAATTGTATTGGTTTGAATCCCTACCGCTGCACAAGCTTCTCTTTTTCCACGTACATAAGACTCAGATGCTGGATTATCTCCTACGAGAATAACCGCAAGACATGGAGTTCTCATCCCTGTAGATACCCAAGACTCCACCTTTGAACGCATATTTTCTTTTAGTTCGGCAGATAACTCACTACCGTAGATAATTTGTGTCATTTTAAATCCTCCGAATCTAGACATATTGTGATTGGTCCATCGTTGAGCAGTTCAACTTTCATCTCTGCCGCAAAGATACCCTCTTCTACTTGTAGACCATAGCGTCTTAATACCTCGTTGAAATATAGATACATCGCTTTGGCATGTTCAGGCTTTCCAGCCCCATCAAAACTTGGACGATTACCCTTCTTGCAGTTTGCGAATAACGTAAACTGTGAAATTGATAGAATCGCACCTCCTACTTGTTGTAATGCTAGATTCATCTTTCCGTTTTCATCATCGAAAATACGCATTTTGGCAATCTTATCTGCCATTTTTCTACAACTGCTTCTGTATCATCATCTTTGATTCCAACTAGCAATAGAAACCCTGTTCAATTTTTCCCATTTACGACTCCATCGATGGTAACACTGGCATGTTTTACTCTTTGAATTACTGTTCTCATATCGATAAAAATTATATCAGATATTGTAATAATGTTGCCGCCTAATCACAAAAGAGCATATATTTTCTCTTATATGCTCCTATAAATAATCAAAATTTATCCACTTATACAGTTATTACTAAATTTTAGAAACTATGGTTTCGTCTTTTCCATTCCATAATTCATATGTCACATCCGCAAAAGGAATATATTCTCTATCATGTGTAACGCTAATAATTGTCTTTCCATCTTTTTGATAGTTCTTTGAAATACGATAAAAATCAACTGCGTATTTTTCATGATCTACATTTGACGTAATTTCATCCAATAAATATATCTCTACATTTCTCAATAACGCTCTTGCGATACACAAACGCTGTTTCTGTCCAGTAGACATAATTTTTACCTGCTTCATAAATATCAGTATCCAAAGCATCATCCAGAGAGGAAACATAGTCTTTCATATTCACCGTTTTTAATACTTCCCAAATCATTTTCATCTGTAATTGTATCGCTGCTAACCGTTAAATTACTGCGAATACTACCTGGGAATAAAGAAGGTGATTGTGATAAATAAGCTACCTTATTTCTTAAATCATGATTATCAATATCCTTCAGTGATATATCATCAACCATGATTTTTCCTTCATACTCTTCATAGAACTTTTCTATCAGTTTTAGGATTGTACTCTTTCCAACACCACTTTCACCTAATATAACAGTCCATTTATGCGCCTGTAATTCTAGTGTCAAATTTTTAGGGACAGGTGTATTTGTATATTGAAAAATTCACTTTATGAAAATGAATTGCTTGTTCAAGTGAAAATGGATGCTGATTTGTAGAGATATCAGAATCTAATTCAAATAATTCCTTTGTCTTTTGTAAATTCACCTTTAAACTTTTCCTTTTTTTCAACTTCTGTTGAGAATATTGTATGTAAATAGAATACAACAACTCACAATAGCTTACAACAGAAATAATCGTTCCGACTGTAAGTTTTGTTGTGTACATCATAAGTAAAGCAACGATGCCAAATGATAGTCCAGTAAATAGAGAGGTCATAAAACCATTGATCCATACACCCGCTAAAGATTCCATCGACGCTACGCTTCCCCAAACAGAAACAATTCCATCATTATTCTTTTTAATCTGATTGATATAAAAATTCTCAAGGTTGTTACTCTTGATATAGTCGATATTCTTAAACATGTCTGCTTTTTAACTGATTGTTCTTTTGCATTCTTTTCAAGAACGTTATTTACTAAACTCTCCAACTTGCTATGAATATATCTAACCGGAATAATACTAAGCGGTAAGAATAATATTTGGAATATTCCTATCACAGGGGTGATAAGAACACAAAAATTATGAAGATGATGATTGAAGATAGAATTGCACTATAGTAACTAGGAATATCTTTGATATAGAACAATAATAAGTTAGAGAGCTCTCGACCTGATTCCGTCAGTAGCTCAATAGAATTGTGCGTATCAAAAACGGAGTGGTTGATGAATAATCTTTTTCCATCAGTTGAATTGTATACTCATTTCCTTTTGTTTCTTTGCAAAATACAATCGTAAAGTAATTAAAAATTGATTTTACACATATATGCAATAGTGGTATTGACACAAATATTAGAATACTAATGATAATTGTATGCATGTTTTTCTGCGGAATGACTGTATCAATAATATTGCATTAATCTTGGAGATACTAGGCTAATGATTTCTGATAAAACACAAAATCCAAATGCAATCATCGAGTATTTAAATGTAGATTTTTATTATATGTTCTAACTGTGACATATCTACCTCTTCTTATTTTTAATCATTCTTCTAGTATCATTATTATATTTTTTTCAAAACGTTAGTGCAACCTAACATAAAAACATCGTACTTCTACGTACGATGTTATTCAAGATATGAATTAATGGCTGCATTCACGATAGATAATAGAATACTTGCGATAATCGCCGTATGGAAACCCATCATATATGAACCGTGTGCAAAACTGAATGCAATGGATAATACTGCTGCGTTGATAATCAGCGAGAATAACCCAAAGCTGAAGAATGTCAATGGTAAGAACACCAACTTCATTAATGGTTTTTAATGTTGCATTCAAAAATAACAAGGATAAATGCAATCAAGAATAATGTATTTGCAGAACCGATATACATTGTTCTCATAACACGATCAATCAACCAAAGTGAAGCTACATTCACTAAAAATTAAAGTTATAAATCTTTTTCATTTCCGACTCCTTTTCGTTTTGCCAATATAGCACGCCTAATGCGGTTACAAGTATCAGGATAATCACCGACATAACATCAAATATATTCATCCGATAATTCCCTCCCTTTACACAAAGTTATTTTTACCATAATTACAAAATGTAGGAATACTAATCATTTCTTGATACGAAGAAGTCGAACAGCGTTAATGACACACAATATAGCAACACCTGTATCCGCAAAGATTGCCATCCACATATTCGCAATACCAAGTGCTCCTAATACTAGCGCAAGTACTTTTGATCGCAATCGCAAAAGAAGATATTTTGATTTGCGATACGAATAATTCTCTTTGCCTGTTGAATGGTTGTATCAATCTTGTTTAGATTATCATCCGTGATAATAACATCTGCAGCTTCGATTGCTGCATCACTGCCAGTGATCCCATCGCAAAGCCAATATCAGCTGTGCGCATAACCGGAACGTCATTAACACCATCACCCACAAATGCCACAACACCATTCTGCTTAACAGTATTCACGCATGTTATCTTGTCTTCTGGTAAACATCCACCATAAATCGAATTAATGCCTAGTTCCTTACCTACTTCTTGACAAATCTCTTTCGCATCACCAGATACCATCATGCACGCATGATTCCTTTTTAAGTGGTTGATTGCACTAGCTGCATCTTTCTTAATTGTATCCTTTAGTAGAATACAACCCAAGAATCTACGATCTTCTGCAACATATACATAGGTGCTCGGCTCTTTTATATTGTTTACAATCCACCCTCGTTCTCTACCATCATTTTATAATTACCAACAAGAACCTGATGGTTTTCTAAAGTAATTGAAATACCTCTACCAGCAATTTCTTGCATATCAGAAATCTTTGTTTGATCCACTTCATTTTGATATGTATATTGTATCGCTTTTGCGATTGGATGATTTGAATAGCTTTCCGCATACGCTGCAAGTTTCATCAGCTTTTGTGTCATCTAAAGTCTATCCAGTAACTGGCTTACCTCAAACTGTCCTGTTGTAAGAGTTCCTGTTTTATCGAATACAATCGTACGAATCTCCGCAATCTTTTCAACGTAGTTCGCTCCCTTCAACATGATGCCATGCATGGATAATCCACCAATTCCCGCAAAGAAAGAAAGTGGAATAGAAATGACTAATGCACATGGGACAAGAGATAACCAGGAATGTACAAGCACGATAGATGCCCTCATTCATATCACCAGTTGCTAAACTTACTACAATTGCCACAAGCACTGCTAATACGACCACTGTAGGTGTGTAATAATGAGAAAAACTTTGTAATGAATTTTTTTCTTGTTTTTGACTTTTGTTTCATTATTCTCTTCAATAATACTGAGAATTCTTGATACTGTTGATTGTGCAAATTCCTTTGTTGTGCGAATTAACAGTACACCACTTGTATTTACAACACCCGATATAACTTCATCATCTCACATCCACATCACGTAAATTGATTCTCCTGTTAGAGATGCAGTATCCAAAGAAGAACTTCCTGACACAACAATACCATCTAATGGAATACGTTCTCCTGGTTTCACTTGGATAATTTCACCAATCTGCACTTCTGTAGGATCAACTTTGATAAACTCTGTTCCGCTTTGTACAGATGCATAGTCAGGTCGAATATCCATCAAAGCTGCGATAGATTTACGAGAATGATCTACTGCTAAATCTTGGAAGAATTCTCCAATCTGATAGAATAACATGACACCCGTTGCTTCTTTCCAATCACTCAAATACAATGCCGCAAATGTAGCAATTGTCATTAAGAAATTCTCATCTAATAATTTTTCCTCGTCTTAGATTATTGAAGGCTTTATAAATAACATCATATCCCAAAAATAATATAAGCAACTAATGTTGAAATATTACTTATAATCCCCGTTAGAATAAACGATAGTCCAAATAAGGATGCTCCCAATACCAAGCGAACAATCATCATTTGTGTACTATGATCTTCTTTCTTCTCAACCTTCTGCTCTGCATAATAGCGTGAAAAATTCAACTTCCGGCTCTTCTCTAGCAATCATTTCACGTAATGCATTTTTCAATACGTGTATATTCACTTGTCGCAAACTGTACACGTAAAATTGCATGCATGAAGTCAGCTTCCCGCATGTCCTACACCTTCAATTTCCATTGCCTTCTCTGCTATTTCATTTTGCACAATCTGCACAATCGATATTCTTAATATTAAATTTAAAAGAGGTGTTTCGTCTCATCGTGTAAAAGCTGTAATCACTGCATCAGGTTCATCATCATGGATAATATCAAAAAACCTTCTGTTCAATCGCAGAATGTTTTTCTTCATCACATGTAAAGTATAATTTTTGCTGCATAAAATGGATGTCTGCACTTAGTACACCCTCTATTTTTTTCTGATTTCCTCTGCTAATTCTGCAGCACAATCTGCACAATCAATGCCCACAACACGATATTGATATTCCATTCTAACACCTACATACATATAATAGTTGAACAACTGTTCAACTATTATGATATTACTTTTCGATATTTTGTCAATCTATGTGAGGAATGATATAATTTCATCGTTTCGGAGGTATATCCCCATGATTAAAGCAAACTATCATACGCATACAGCGCGTTGTGGTCATGCGATCGGTACAGATGAAGAGTATGTTCAAGCAGCGATTCAAGCCGGTCTAACAACCCTTGGTTTCAGTGACCATGCCGCATATCCTACACCATGTCCTGGGTTACGTATGAACATTGAACAAATTCCTGATTATTATCAATCTATTCGTTCTCTACAGGAAAAATACGCATCTCAAATCGATATTCATCTGGGTATGGAAGTAGAGTACTATCCAAGCCAATGGGATACCATTCGTGAATATCGAAAGACATTAGATTATATAATTTTAGGGCAACACAATCTAACCATTGATAAAGATAGTGTATATGAATTTGACAACAAAGACCAAGTTGAACGCTATGTAAAATGCTTAGAGGAAGCTTGTCAACATTATATGTGTGATTATATTGCTCATCCTGATGTATTTCTCTGGAAATATCCGCGAATTGACGAGATGTACTAAACGCTGCAGAGAAAAATTGCAGATATATCACGGTTCTACGATATTCCTTTAGAACTAAATTGTGGTACTGGTGTACGCATTGGCAAGAAGGAATATCTTGACGGGGAACGTTATGCCTATCCAACAAGAGAATTCTTTGAGATTTTCGCAAAGAAGAAATGCCCCTATCATCATCGGCCTCGACATTCATAATCCACAACATTTTTTGACTGAAGAAAATCTAAACCGTGCTTTGTCGGTCGTGGAAGGACTGCCACTAAACTTTCTAACAGACTACAACTTAGTCTCCAAAGCAAAAGAACGTAAAAAACTATTCTGGTAACAGCTAAAAAGCCTAACTGAATTTCCATCAGCTAGGCTTTTATCATAATTCGTAATTACTAGTACTCCTAAATTAACTATTAAAGTAAGTCAAAATAGCAGTTGTTAAACACACAATATTAGTAGACTCTTCTCACTGAATCAAATAACGAAATGCATTATGCTCATCACAGATGGAATAACTACCACTAACAATACTGTGCTTAAAGTCACGATGTTGGTCGCATATTCAACATCTCCATTCCCTTGATGCACAAGGATTGGCATTACAGCAAGAGATGAAACTGCTGATTGTAACATAAATGTCTGTGCTTCTAGATTTGGTAGATTTGTCCCAATTGTCTTTAGAACTATCATCATTAATAAAGGTGCTATTAGAAAACGTCCACAAAAGAGCAAACACTGAATCTTTATCTAACTTCACAGTTGCTAGTCCAGCTTTCGCTAATACAATGCCGATATAAATAAGTGAAAGTGGTGTCACAATATTTCCAGCATAAGTCAATGTTTTTGTCATTACCTGTGGTACCGGGATCTTAACAATTAGGAATACGATTGCCACAAGAAATCCAATAAGAGGTGGAGGTAATAGTTTCTTAAAGTCAAACGACACTTCTGTTTTAGTTTGAACCAGACTATCCGTTGTCATCAAATAGATACCTAATGTCCAAGAAGATATTGTATTAATGATGTAATAAACGAGGAAGTATTCTGTTGCCTTATCACCAAATAACGCAATGTTTAAAGGTAACCCAATGAAAAATGGTATTTGCATTAACAAAAGTATTGATAAACGTTCCTCGTCTACCAGGTTTAATTTTTAAAACCTTAACTAGTATAAAGGCTACAACATATCCTAAGATTGTTGCTAGACCCACATATACTAACCCACTTGAAAGTTTAATCAAGCGTTCTACCGTAAGATATTCCATTACCGATACAAATATAGATGCCGGTAAAGCAATGTTCATAATTAATTTTGAGATGTTATCACTAAAACTAACATCAAACCATTTTCTAATCTGTAGGATATATCCTAGCGAAATTAAAAATAACGACAGGGCAAAAATACTCTCTAAGGATTGTAGGAAAACCATAAAAATCACCTAGTATTTTTGGATACCACTTTAAATCACGTACTGCTTTTGCCATGTCTGTTTCTTTTTGCACGTGCAAGGCCTTGTTCCTGCGCTTTTTTTAGCAACAGCTTCTGCAACCTTAATAGAAACATCTGCGACATACTTGAATGGTGGTAGTACAGGTGCACCAGGTTGAGACTGGTCAATAATACCACTTAGGGAATGTGCGGCAGCTCCAATCATTTCATCTGTTAAAAGACTAGCTTCTGATGCAAGCATACCAAGTCCAAGACCAGGATAAATCAAAGCATTATTTGCCTGACCAATTACGTAATCAACTCCCTTATAGGATACTGTATCTGCAGGGATACCTGTTGCGACAAATGCTTTACCATCAGACCATGTGATAAGATCCTTAGCACTCGCCTCAGCTAAAACAGTTGGATTTGATAATGGGAATATCATTGGGCGCTCTGTAATCTTGCACATCTCTTCAACGATTTCCTTTGTAAATGTATTTGGTTTTGTTGAAGTACCTACTAAGATTGTTGGTTTGACAGTCTTAACAACTTCTAATAGGTCCGTTAACTTATCCGCGTTAGGATAGTCAGAACGCTTCTTGGCAAATGGTCTTTGTTGAGGTGTTAAATCATCCATATCATCAAAGAGTAGCCCTTGTTTATCAACCATAAAGAAACGCTTATATGCCTCTTCCTCAGGTACACCTTCTGTAACCATTTCACGTAGTACACGAGATGCGATACCTGCACCTGCAGTACCTCCTCCAAAGCATAGATAAACCTGATCTGCTAACTTACCACCAGTAATCTCCAGCGCACCAAAGATACCACCAAGAGTTACGATGCCTGTTCCTTGGATGTCATCATTAAATGTAGGAATTTGCTTACGATATTTTTCAAGGATGTTTGCGGCATTAGAACGACCAAAGTCTTCCCAGTGTAAATATAGTTTAGGGAACAGACGTTCAGCAGTCTGTACAAACTGATCAATAAAATCATAATAACGATCTCCACGTACACGCTCATGACGGTTTCCGAGATAGTTAGGATTCTCAAGTAATTCTTTACGATTTGTACCAGCATCGATAACAAGAGGTAATACCATTGATGGATCAATTCAGCTGCATGCTGTATATACCATTAACTTACCAACAGAAATATCCACACCGTTAGTACCCCAGTCACCAATACCTAAGATTCCTTCTGCATCTGTAACAACAATTAGACGAATCTCACGATCACCAGCCGCATTTTTTAAAGTGGCTTCAATATTTTCTGGATGATTAATATCTAAATATGCAGCATATTGTGGATCAATAAATAGATCACTATAGTTTTCAATTGTATCTGCAATCGTTGGATCGTAAACGATAGGATTAAATTCTGCTAGATGTTGAGAGAACATATAGTAGAAAAAGTGTACGGTTCGTATTAAAGATTTGCATCAAAAAAATAAGCGCTTTTTCTAAATCATTTGCCTTTTGTCTGCATCTGTGCATAAGTCTGGCGTGCTTGTTCTTCAATTGTTTGGACGTATGGTGGTAGCATGCCCACTAGTCCTAATTTTTCACGCTCTTCTAATGTAAAAAGCAGTTCCTTTGTTTAAAAAAATGGATTATTTAAAAATATCATGTGCACTCATATGTACACCTCCTTCTATAATTATATTCATTTTAACACATAGTGTTAAATATCATACTATGTATTATTAATAAGGGTTATACATTTTTCGTAAATTACAGTATGCTTTGGAACATGAGTGATTTCACATATCTTACAAAACTATATCGCACGAAAAATACACCATCATCGGCAAATACGAGGACTTAGCCAAGAAATGCTATCCGAAAAAGCCGGTTTAGGATTAAAATACATCAATCAGATTGAGAACAAGAAACAAAATCTCAACGTTCAAATACTTGAAAAAATATTAAAGCTCTGGATTTGACGGTCGAAGAGTTTTTTTCAATTTTAACAGTTTAGAGGGAGATATAAATTCAAACAATTCTCTGAATCCGAAACGATTGACGATGAAGCTAAAAACAGCTTCCAAAACAACAACAAGCTACTTTTATCCGTATTTTTGAAGATATCATCGACAATCTTGACTAAGCTATGTATGTGCCGTACTTTCTTATGTAGAAAGCACCCTACTATAGCTGAGAATTTTTGTTATAGTCAAACACCTTAGTTATGATAAGATTTATTCATAACTAAGGAAGAAATACAGATGAATATTCGTGATTTAAACTATTTTTATCAACTATCACAATTAAAATCATTTTACGCAGGTTGCTAAACGATATCATGTTAGTCAACCCTACGACTTCTTATGCTATCAAGCGAATTGAGGAGTATTACCAATATAGTCTTATTGAGAAAAAAATAGTATAAATCGTGTTGTTAAATTGACAAAACAGGGCGAAATACTAGCGTCTCATTGTAAGCAGTTATTAAATGACTTTTCGTTAACTCAACAAGATATTGCACGTTCCTTAAGTCTAAATGTGCAGTCGGTTTTCCACCAATTATCATCAACTATTTAACCGCAAAATATCATGATTGTAGTGACTTTTCATTCTTCAAGGATATTTATCCGATTCGTGGTGGTTCAATTACACTTTGGGAAGAGTTACTAAGTGGTAAATTAGATTTTTATTACTTGGTAGTATCGATCATTTTACAACACAAAGATTTTTATCATTAAAGAATTATTCCATGAAGAACTCTTTATTCTCGTCTCGAAAAAGCAACCCTTTATCTAGCAAATTAGAACTATCTTTCGAAGATATACTCCAGCAGCCTTTCATCTTACTGGATGAACATAATGTACACCCTAAAGGCTTTTGATTTTACTTAATGCAAAAATATGATTATCAAGCAAATGGTTTCACACAACCTAGGAATCTCACTTCTAACAGAGATATCGACTGATGATTCAGATAATTCATTAATCAAAATCCCTTTCGTTAAGAAGGATAAGTTAAATTTTTTTATATTAGTTATGCTTACCCGAAGTTTAATCAATTGCATCCATCCGTGATAAAAACTAATGCATTTCTTAGATAAATTAACAGACAAAAAGGATATGAATGTTAAATTTCATATCCTTTCATTTTATTCTAACTCAAATGCACCTGTATATAACTGATAATACTGACCCTTTTTGCAAGTAATTCTTCATGCGTACCACGTTCAATAATACGTCCATGGTCTAATACAATAATTACATTTGCATTCTTAACAGTAGATAAACAGTGTGCAATCACAAATACAGTACGTCCATTCATCAAACGATCCATACCAGTTTGTACAATCTGTTCTGTACGTGTATCAATGGAAGAAGTAGCCTCATCCATGATCATAACTGGTGGGTCAGCAACTGCTGCTCTAGCAATTGCCAATAACTGGCATTGACCTTGTGATAGATTTGAGCCATCACCATTCAACATTGTTTGATAGCCTTGTGTAAATGGCGAATAAAGCCATCTGCACCTGCAAGTTTTGCAGGCTGCGATACATTCCTCATCTGATGCACTTAAGCGTCCATAGCGGATGTTATCCATAACAGTGCCCGTGAACAAAAACAGTATCCTGCAGCACAATTCCTAAAGACTTACGTAAGGAAGACTTCTTAATCTTATTGATATTAATACCGTCATATCGAATCTTTCCATCCGCAATATCATAGAAACGGTTAATCAGATTTGTTATTGTTGTCTTACCAGCACCCGTCGCACCGACAAAAGGCAATCTTTTGACCAGGTTTGCCAAATAGAGTTACATCATGCAAAGATAATCTTATCTGGATTATACGCAAAGTCTACACTATCGAAAACGAACATCACCCGCAACCTTTGTATAAAGTTACTGTGCCATCTTCATGTGGATACTTCCAAGCCCAAAATTTCAGTCTGTTCATTTGTTTCTTTTTAGCTCGCCATCTTTTTCTGTTGCGTTAACAAGTGTAACAATTCCATCATCTACTTCAGGCTCTTGATCAAGGAGTTCAAATACACGCTCCGCACCTGCTAAAGCCCATTACTATTGAGTTAATCTGTGGAGAAATCTGCTGAATCATACCAGCAAACTGACGTGACATTCCTAAGAATGGCACTCACAACCACAATCGAAAATGGCAATCCTGAAATTGAGAAGTTTGTAAATTTCTCTTGAATAAAGATACCACCTGCCACTGCTACAAATACATAGATTAGGTAGTTTACGTTATTTAATACTGGCATCAAGATATTGGAATATCGGTTTGCAGTATTAGAAGCCTCAAAGAGTTCATCATTTGCTCGATTGAAGGCTTCTTCTGCCTCTGCTTGATGGTTGAAGACTTTAATTACCTTTTGTCCATTCACCATCTCTTCAATGACACCTTCCGTCTTACCAGTTGCCTTTTTGTTGTAAGATGAAGTACTTCGCAGAAAAGACCACCAAGCTTTTACGTGTAATTTCAATAGAAATTGCAGCACCAATTAAGATAACTAATGCCATTGGAATACTGTAATAGAACATGATAGCGATAATTGTGATGATTGTAACGATTGAAATCAATAGCTGTAGGGAAACTCTGAGAAATCATCTGACGCATTGCATCGATATCGTTTTGTATAGTGAGACATGATGTCACCGTGCGGATGTGTATCAAAAATAACGAATAGGCAGTTTCTGCATATGTGCAAATACTTCTTTTACGTATCTTGTGTAGAACGCCCTGTGTAAAGAACGCCATTAACTGTGATATACAATGCCGATAATTAATGCGATAAGATACACTAGCGAAGTGTTCCAACTAACCCTGACAATATATGGTTTTCGTAACTTCCCAAGTCCAACCTTGCTCCACGCTTGTTGTAATACAGCGATGACATTCTGCTGGAAAAATGGAAGGTAGTGCACCCAAGACTGCGTTGATAATAATTAATAACACAATCAGTGGGAATAGAACTGGGTAGTATGACACTACCATCTTCATAATTCTCTTGAAGGACTTTTTACGATTCGTTTGTTTCTGATTCATATTAACGAACACCTCCTTCTTCCACAATTTCCTCAGTACCTTGTTTATTCTGAGATAGATAAACTTCACGGTAGATTTGATTTGTCTTTAGTAATTCTTCACTTGTACCAATCGCATCAATCTTACCACCATCTAAGACGATAATACGGTCTGCATCTTCTACAGATGAAGTTCTTTGGGCAATAATAATCTTTGTTGTTTCTGGAATATATTCTCTCATTGCCTTACGGATGATTGCATCTGTCTTTGTGTCTACAGCAGAGGTTGAATCATCCATAATTAAAATCTTAGGTTGTTTTAAGAGTGCTCTTGCGATACAGAGTCTTTGTTTCTGACCACCAGAGACGTTTGTGCCACCCTGTTCAATCCAAGTATCATACCCATCTGGCATCTGTTCGATAAACTCATCTGCACAAGCCAAATGACATACATGCTTCACTTCTTCTAATGTTGCATCCTTGTTACCCCAACGGATATTATCCGCAATCGTACCTGAGAATAATACGTTCTTCTGTAACACCATCGCAACAGAATCACGTAATGTCACAAGGTCATAGTCTCTAACATCTTCTTTACCAACCCGAACTGTACCTTCAGTAACGTCGTATAGACGTGGAATCAACTATACTAAAAAGAAGATTTTGCGGAACCTGTTCCACCAATGATACCAATCGTTTTCACCAGATTTAATATGGACATCGATATTCTCAAGAACTGGTCTTTCTGCTGTAGGGTGAATATTTGAAACGAACATGATCGAAGTCAATAGAACCATCCTTCACTTCAGTAATTGCATTTTTCTTTGATGTAATAGAACTCTTCTCATTTAAAACTTCAACGATACGCTTGCATGACTCTTCAGAGAATGTAATCATCACAAACACCATCGATAACATCATTAAAGGAAACCATGATTTGGAATCCATAAGTCATCAAAAGTAGATAACTGTCCTACGTCTAAAGCTTTGTACCATTTGTTTTGATAATCATTTCAGAGCCAAACATCAATACAAACAACATAACTGCATAAATACTTATCTGCATTAATGGATTATTCAATGCGATAATCTGTTCTGCACGTGTAAACATTTTACGAATGTCATTTGATGTCTCATCAAATTTCTCGATTTCATAGTCCTCACGTACAAAGGATTTCACGACACGAATACCCTTTACATTTTCTTCTACGATGCGTGTAATCTTATCGAAGAGAGGAAATCCCTTTTGAAGACTGGCATAACTGTTCTTACAATCAAATATAACCCAATTCCTAAGAAAGGAAATGATAATTAAAAAGATAACTGCCATTGTCCACCCATAATATATGCCATTGTAAAGGAGAATATTAAATTGAGTGGAGCACGTACAGCAGTACGAATAATCATCATAAATGCCATCTGCACATTTTGAATGTCAGTCGTTAATCGCGTAACGAGTGATGCAGATGAGAACTTATCAATATTTGAAAATGAAAATTTCTGGATATTAGTGAAGATATCATAACGTAAGTTACGCGCAAATCCTGTACTAGCCTTTGCACAATAGATACCTGATAAGTATCCACATAATAGTGAAAGCAGTGATAAGACAACTAACTTCCATGCATATCCTAAAATCACTGATAAATTACAACCTGCTTTAATATCATTGATTAATAAGGATATCAAAAATGGAATCAATGCTTCAATGATAACTTCACCAATTACAAAGGTTGGTGTCAGTATTGTTAGCTAGTTTAAACTCACGAATACTTTTCATTAACTGCTTAACCATTTATACCTCCTTCAATTTACTTGAATATTCTACACTAATTTTAAAATATAAAGGAAAGATGTTTATCTTTCCTATCATTCACTTTGTAAAACTCTTCTAATGTAAGCCCTGAATCATAAACTTTCTTTGCTTCTTCAACACCGATATATCTAAAACTCCATGGATTATAGGCAATACCCGTAATCGCTTCTTTTCCACGAGGGAAACGTAAAATATACCCGTATTCATAGCTATGTTTTAATAACCACTGATATGCAGCTGTTGATTCAAATGAATCATCAATATCATGATCACGATTATCATCAGATAAATCGACCGCCAAACCAAGTTGATGTTCACAAGCACCAGGAATCGCATCATATTGATCGGCTAATGCCTTACCGTCAGTTGCTACATAAGTATTATACAATTCTAGCTGTTGCTCATATGAACGATAACCACTCACTAGGTATAAATTGATATTATCCTTACGAGCTGCCTCAAACATGTTTGTTAATGCAGTTGCAGCTTCACTACGTAAGTATTGTGTACCATTGGAATTAACATTCACTTTAGTTAAGTCAGCCGGGATATATCCAGGATCAATTGGATGATTCTTATTTGTAATCTTCTGAATAGAAGATACAGTCGTCGTATCAACTGTTGGTTCAACAGTAGCTTCAGGAGTTGGAGTAGGTGTTGATGTAGGACTAGGGCTTGGCGTAGTCTCTGCAGAACTATCCTGACTCGACTGAATAACTGATAAACAATCTTGGCAATCTTTTTCAGATAAAGTACGTGGTGTAAAGAACATTAACTTAAATAATAAAATAAATAAGACACCAAACAAAATTGAAAAAAGACCAATCAGTATGCGGATTCGTGATTGATATTTATCTGTGCTTTTCATGGATAATATTATAACATCTAAACCCATAA